>JAESGM010000124.1_pt1 | contig 187850 bp, 172 predicted proteins | sample 9269721 | NCBI WGS metagenome assembly JAESGM01 (sample SAMN15720920, study PRJNA650825) | algae metagenome | isolation source: Komarekiella atlantica HA4396-MV6 and co-occurring heterotrophs from... | place: USA: Theobald House, Kauai, HI | collected 2009-07-29 | reverse complement strand
GTTCTTGCGACCTGCGACCTGACCGGTGACCACCTGCCAGAGCTCGGTGACGGGATAGTCCTGATCCATCTGCTGGATCTCTCCCTCGATCCGCGTCTGCGGCGGATATTCGACGAAGGTGTCGGCACGCGAGAGGATGTCGCGATGCAGCTCGGTCTTGCCGGGGCAGTCGCCACCGATGGCGTTGATGTGTACGCCGGCGCCGACCATGTTGTCCGTCAGGATGGTCGCGTACTGCTTGTCGGCGGTGCAGGTCGTGATAATCTGGGCCCCCTCGATCGCCGCCTGTGACGTTGGGCAGGCCGTGACATGCAGTCCGGAACCGTCGAGGTTGCGCTGCGTCTTTTCCGTCGCCTTCGGGTCGATGTCGAAGAGCCTGACATGGGTGAGCCCCAGCACGGCCTTCATCGCAAGCGCCTGGAATTCTGCCTGGGCACCGTTGCCGATCATTGCCATGGTCGTTGCGCCCTTGGGGGCGAGGTGGCGGGCAGCCATCGCCGAGGTCGCGGCGGTGCGAAGGGCCGTCAGCAGCGTCATTTCGGTGAGCAGAACCGGATAGCCGGTCGACACATCGGCCAATAGTCCGAAGGCCGTCACAGTCTGCAGACCCTCTGCCATGTTCTTCGGATGCCCGTTCACGTATTTGAACGAATAGATTTCCCCATCCGATGTCGGCATCAACTCGATGACGCCCTCGCGGGAATGCGACGCGACGCGCGGTGTCTTGTCGAACAGCTCCCAGCGTCTGAAATCGGCCTCGATAACGTCGGTAAGCTCGGTTAGCACACGCTCGATCCCGATGTGATGCACGAGCCGCATCATGTTTTCGACGCTGACGAAGGGGACGAGGGCTTTTTCCGAGGGGGCTGGCGCTGTCATGATCCACCGGTTGAGAACGAAGATGGGATCAGTCTAGCCTTGGCACCGCTCTGCCGAAACGGCGATAAACTGTCATTTTGCGTGGTTCACTTGCCAAAATGTCACTGCTGGATGTGCACTATGACGTCGGAATCCAAAAGGCAGGGGCCGAGGCCCCTGCAGAAAACCCTCGGAAGGCGAGGGCGGGAGGATCATTTGAACTGCGCCGGCAGCCAGAGCGATATCTCGGGAATGAAGGTAACCAACAAAAGCACCATCACGCAGGCGCCAAAGAATGGCCAGATGGTCTGCATCGCTTCTCGGATCGTGATCTTGCCCACGGCACAGCCGACGAAGAGGACGGTTCCAACCGGCGGCGTGATCAGCCCGATCCCGGCGTTCAGGATCATGATGACACCGAAATGCACGGGATCGATGCCGAAGGCCTGGACGATCGGCAGGAAAACGGGCGTCGTGATGATGATCAACGGCGCCATGTCCATGAAAGTGCCAAGCAGCAGGAGGACCACGGTGATCAGCAGCAGGACGACCATCGGGTTGTCCGAGATCGACTTGACCACCTGGATGAGCGTGACCTGCACCTGCAGAAAGGACATGAGCCAAGCAAAGGCAGCGGCCATGCCGATGACGAGCAGAACCAGTGACGTGGTTTTCACCGCGCCGAGGATCGCCTCGACAAAGCCGCTCCAGTTTAGCTCGCGATAGACGAGCACGGCGACGAGAAAGGCGTAGATAACGGCGATGCAGGAGCTTTCGGTCGCCGTGAAGACACCGGAGCGCACGCCGCCGAAGATAATGGCGATCAGCAGCAGACCGGGTAGGGCTGCGAAGAAGAACACCAGCAGTCTCGAAAAGCCCGGAAAGGGTTCGGCCGGATAACCGCGTCTGCGGGCAACGACATACGCCGTGACCATCAGGGCGACGGTCAGAAGCATCCCGGGAATGATACCCGCTGTGAAGAGATCGGCGACCGAAACCGTTCCTCCCGCCGAGATCGAGTAAAGGATCATGTTATGCGACGGCGGGATCATCAGGGCGATCAGGGCAGAACTGATCGTCACGTTGACGGCGTAACCGCGGTCGTAGCCGCGAGCCGCCATCTGAGGCACCATCAGGCCGCCGATCGCTGACGCATCGGCAACCGCCGAGCCCGAAATGCCGCCGAACAGCGTCGAGGAGACGATATTCACCTGTCCCAGCCCGCCGCGCATATGGCCGACGAAGCCGGAGGCGAAGCGAATGAGACGGAAGGCGATGCCGCCGCGCACCATCAGGTCGCCGGCGAAGATGAAGAAGGGGATCGCCATCATGGCGAAGACGTTCATTCCGGAATTCAGTTGCTGGAAGATCACGATCGGCGGGATGCCGATATAGAGGACCGTCGCCAGGGACGCGATCCCGAGGCAAAAAGCGATGGGCATGCCGAGGAGCATGAGAAAGGCGAAGGTGCCGAAGAGGATCGTATAGGCCATCACACCACCTCGGTCTGGGCGACATCGTCCGCCGCCGGGATAGAAGTACCTACGAACGTGTCGGCGAAGCGTTCGAGCGCGAAGATGGAGATCATTGCGCCACCGACGATGAGCGGAATGAAGTCTATGCCACCGGGCCACCCAAGCACGGGGATCCGGGCTGTCCAGGTGCCCATGGCCAGCAGCGTGCCATAGTAGGACATGGCGCCGCCAAACAGGCAGATCAGGCCAAGACTGACGAGATCCATTAGGCGCTGGATTGCAGGAGGCATGTTATGGCGAACGATGTCGAGCCCGAGATGCACGCTTTCGCGCACGCCAACGGCCGCACCCAAGAGGATGAACCAGGACATCAGCTGCAGCGACAGGGGCTCGGACCAGCTCGGTGTGTCATTGAGCACGTAACGGCCGAAAACCTGCCAGCCGATGATCAAGGTCATCAGGACCACGCCGAGGCCGGCCAGATAAAGGCAGGCGAGGCTCAGCCAGCTGAGGCCGGGCCTGATGGCCCGCATGAAACGCGACATGGATCCTCCGAAATCCAGGATAAGAAAAAACCGGCCGCATCGAGGATGCGGCCGGTCCGTGGTGCTTACTTGACGGCGCGAACGCGCTCCACCAGCTCTTTCATCTTGGGATCCGTGACGAACTTGTCGTAGACCGGCTGCATGGCCGCGGCGAACTCTTCCTTGTTGGGGGTGATCACGTTCACGCCGGATGCGCGGATCTTCTCTTCCGACGCCTTTTCGCGTGCCTGCCACAGTTCACGCATCTTGCCGACGGATTCCTTGGCGGCCTCCCGGATGATCGTCTGGTCTTCCGGCGTCAGCTTGTCCCAGGTGATCTTGGAGATCGCCAGGATTTCCGGCGTCAGCGAATGATCGGTCAGCGTGTAGTTCTTGGCCACTTCGAAGTGACGCGAGGATTCATAAGAAGGCCAGTTGTTTTCGGCCGCGTCCACGACGCCGGTTTCCAGCGACGAATAGACTTCACCGAAGGGCATCGGTGTCGGGTTGGCGCCGAAGGCTTCCATCATCGCGATCCAGAGGTCTGACTGCTGGACGCGGACCTTCATGCCCTTGAGGTCGGCAAGGCTGTTGATCGGCTTGTTGGTCGAATAGAACGAGCGCGCACCGGAATCGTAGAAGGCAAGGCCGATCAGGCCATGTGGTTCGAAGGCGGCCAGTACTTCGTCGCCGATCTCGCCATCGACCACCTTGTGCATGTGTTCGGTGTCGCGGAACAGGAAGGGCAGGCCGAAGACCACCGTTTCCGGCACGAGGTTGTTGAACGGCGCGCTATTGACACGGTTCATGTCGATCACGCCGAAACGCGTCTGCTCGATCGTGTCCTTTTCGGAGCCCAGTGCAGCGTTGTTCATCACCTGGATGGCGATGCGGCCGTTGGTGCGTTCCTTGACCAGTTCGCCCATGAACTTGACGGCATCGACCGTCGGATAGCCGTCGGGATGGATGTCGGCGGAACGCAGGGTGATCTCCTGGGCGAAGGCGGTACCCGCACCAAGGGTGAGCCCCATCGCGAGGCTGAGCATTGCGGCAGTTTTCATTGGTCTTCCTCCTCTTTCGATTGAACCGTCGAAACCTCCCGTTTCGACGGATTGCAGTTCGGCTACCTGTCTCCAGCAGGTGGAATGCCGAAAAGTCTTTGCGGATTGTCCACGAGAGCGAGACGGCGGGCGGCCTCGTCGGGCAGCCAGCCGAGCACGGTGTCGGCAAGCGCGGCATCGTCTGGGTAGTCCGCCTGCGCGCGCGCCAGATTGTGCGGCCAGTTCGAGCCCCAGACGATCCGCTCCGGCGCATGCGCCGCAATCGATCGGGCAACGGCGGCCACGTCGGCGAAATCCGGTCCGCCCGTCTTGGAGGACTCGTAGGCGCCGGCGAACTTGAACCAGCAGCGGCCACCGTCGATCAGCCGTTTGGTGGCATTCACCTGAGGACTGTCTGGCGTCACCCCGCAGAAGAACTTGCCGTGGTGATCGAGCACCCAGCGTGATCTGAGTTTTGAGAGCCGCTCCTCATAGTCGAGGATGTCGCTGCCATCGAACTGGATGGCGATCATCCAGTCGCGGCTGGCGGCAATCGCATCCACCTCTTCAAGCTTGGTCAGATTGGCCGCACCGCCCGGCAGGTTCATGATCCGCGCGCCGCGCACCCTCGCAGCCGACAAACGATCGAGCTCGGCTTCGCTGGTGCTGGCATCGACCGCTGCGATGCCCCAGGCGATGTCTCCAAACCATTCAAGGCAGGCGACGAGATTGGAATTGTCCAGCTGATGCGCCATGCCCTGGGTGACGACGACGCGATCGATGCCGATCCAATCCATGAACTGGCGATATTGTTCGGGTGTCGGCAGGTCCCCGGCGGGCAGGCCAGGCCCGCCGGGCAAAGCCGGATAGCCGGGCAGATAGGCATGCATCTGCGTATCGATCGCGCCCTTGGGCAGGGTGATGGACGGTTTGGCGCCGGAAAGGGTGCGGATCAGGCTCATGCCTCGTCCTTCATCTTGAACTCCTGTAGAGCATCGCGGTTGATTTCGATGCCGAGACCTGGCGCATTCGGAATGGCGACGACGCCATTCTCGTGTTCGATCGGCGTCTGGATGACGGCTTGGCGGAAGGGGTTGTCGGTACGATCGAATTCCAGGATCGGCTCGATCGGGTTGACGCGCACCGGGTCCGGAACCATCGCGGCGATGAACTGCAGAGCGGCTGCGATATGGACTGCCGTCCCCCAGACATGCGGCACGACCCGCACACCGTGCAGCGCCGCGAGATCTGCGACGCGCTTCGCTTCGGTAAAGCCGCCGACACCGGCAAGATCCGGCTGGATAATGTCGATTGCGCGGCTCTCGATCGGTTCCTTCATGCCCCAGCGGCTTTGCCAGGTTTCGCCGCCAGCGACCGGTATCGGCTGCCGGGCCCGCACTTCGCGATAGGCAGCGAGCTGTTCGGGGACGACGGGTTCCTCGAACCAGTCGAGACCATACTCTGCAGCCTGACGGCCGAATTCGACGGCGTCCAATACGCCATAGCCATGATTGGCATCGGCCATCAGACGCATCTCGGAGCCGGCTGCCTCGCGTGCAGCCCGGATGACCCGCAGATCCTCCTCGATCCCGAAACCGACCTTGATCTTGGATGCGTGAAAACCCTGGGAGCGATAGAGCGCGATGTCACGCGCATTGTCCTCGACCCTGTCGACGCCGTCGCGCTTGAAGCTGCCGGTCGCGTAGGCCTTCACACTCTCCCGGAAACGGCCGCCAAGCAGCGTCGACACCGACGCGCCGAAATGCTTGCCCTTGATATCCCAGAGCGCGATATCGATGCCCGACAATGCGGTGAGCGTCAGGCCACGCTGACCCTGGTCGCGCAGCGCATTGTAAAGAACCGCCCAGGTCTTCTCGGTCTCCAGCGGGTTCATGCCAATCAGCCAGTTGCGGTAGGCCGCAACCACGGCTGCATTCGGCCGCGCCGGACCGAGGCATTCGCCCCAGCCCGTCAGCCCGTTATCGCAGACGATCTCGACCAGCACATGCGCCCGCCGATCAAAGCGCATCGAGGCGCTCTGGAAGGGAACGGTGAGCCTGTGCTCGAGAAGATGGGTGCGAACCTCGGCGATCTTCATCTGGGGCGTCCTTTGCTCAGCGCTTCCACGGCGCGATAAGCTTGGCCATCATCTCTTCTTCTTCCGCCGTGAGGTCATCAAGGGGAGGGCGCACCTTGCCGGCGGCAAAGCCCTGCAAACGCACGCCGGCCTTCACGGCAGAGACGGCATAACCCTTGCGCCGGCTGCGGATGGCCATGAACGGATAAAAGAAGTCCTTGAGAATGGTCTCGCAGCGCTCGCGTTCACCGGCGCGCAGCGCCTTGTAAAAGTCGACGGCTAGACCTGGCACGAAGTTGAAGACGGCGGATGAATAGGTGGTGAAGCCAGCCCCAAGATAGGCTTCGGCGAAGAGTTCGGCCGTCGGCATGCCGCCGAGATAGGTGAGGCGATCCCCCATGGTCGCCGTGATCTGGCGCACGAGGCCGATATCGCCGGTGCCGTCCTTGAAGCCGATCAGGTTCGGGCATTCGTCGCACAGGCGCTGCAGCGTCTCAACGCCAAGAACCGAATTGTCACGGTTATAGACCATGACGCCGATGCCGACGGATTGGCAGATGCGCTTGACGTGCTGGTACATGCCCTCTTGCGGCGCGTCGATCAGATAATGCGGCAGCAGCAGGATGCCGTCAGCGCCGACCTTCTCGACCGATCGTGCGATCTCGATGGCAATGTCGGTGCCATATCCGCAGCCGGAGACGATGGCCGTCTTGCCGGCCGCCTCCTTGGCCGCGGCAACCACGCGCGGAACTTCCGATGGCGTCAGCGAGAAAAACTCTCCGGTGCCACCAGCCGCGAACAGTACAGGCGCATCGAAGCCGGATAGCCACGCCACATGCTCTGCATAGCTGTCGGACTTGAAATTCCCTGCGTCATCGAAATGCGTGACAGGAAAGGAGAGCAGGCCGGCGCCGAGCGCGGCCTTGATATCTTGCGGCGTCATGTTCGAATGTCCTCTCTTGGCCTCCTCCGGCCAAGTTGTCATACGTATTAACGACGCCTATGTCAAATGTTATCGTACAGGTTGACGCTGCTCGCGCAAAAGGGCGCGGTAGCGGGCCTGACTGCCGCGCAAATGTCGGCGCATTGCGTCGCGCGCCGCCTCCTCGTCGCCCTGGGAAATCGCCTCGACAATGTCTGCGTGTTCTGCATCGATGAGGCGTAGATAGGCGGACTGGTCTTCCTCGCTGTCCTCGTCGCGTAAGGCGGCCCGCGGGATGACATTCTTGCCGATCATTGCCAGAAATTCACGGAAACGGGGATTGTTGGTCGCTTCGGCGATGGCGAGATGCAGGGCGAAATCGGCTTCCGTCGTCGACTGCCCGGCCTCAAGGCAGGCGCGCACGGCATAGTGCCTCTCGAGAATAACCTCCTCCTGCGCAGGCGACCGACGTAAAGCTGCAAGTCCTGCTGCCTCGACTTCGACTGCCGTCCTGAGCTCCAGCAGTTCGATCATCGACGAGACGCGGACAGGGTCGATGCTGCCGATCAGCAGCGGTGCGGGTGTTGGTTCCTGAGGGGTGAGGACGAAGACGCCGGCGCCCTGTCGGGCCTCCACCAGGCGGTCGGCGCGCAGCGAAGCGATCGCCTCGCGCACGACGGTTCGGGAGACGCCGTGGGCTTCGGACAACTGCGCCTCGCTCGGCAGCTTGCTGCCGGGCGGGAACTGGCCGGCGCCGATCGCCTTGCGCAACGTGTCGCCGAGTTTCTCCACAAGTGTTCCTGAGCCCGCTTCGCTTCTTGCCTGCAATGTCATACGTGTTTCCCCGCCCCTATGTACCTGCGCACATCATCATCCATGCGTCGGACTTTGTCAGCCTGTTGGCCATAAGGTTTACGATATTGACCGGGGCAGGGCAACCTGTATGATAAGTTGAAGTGTGACGTCATGGAGGACTGCGCGTGAAGAGGCTTTTGCTGACGGGGGCTGCGGGCGGGCTGGGCAGCGCAATGCGCCAGCGCTTGAAGGGGCTTGCGGAGATCGTCAGGGTCTCGGATATCGTTGATCTCGGTCAGGTTGCGGCGCATGAGGAGGCAATGGTTTGCGATCTTGGCGATCGGGCAGCCGTCGACAGGCTCGTTGAAGGCTGTGACGCCATCATCCATCTTGGTGGCATCTCGGTTGAAGACAAGTTCTCCAAGATCATGAACGCCAATCTGCTCGGTCTCTACAATCTCTATGAGGCCGCGCGCGCGAACGGCATGCCGCGCATCCTGTTTGCCAGCTCCAATCATACGATCGGCTTCTATCGGCAGGACGAGTATCTCGACCACGAGATGCCCCTGCGCCCGGACGGGCTTTACGGCGTGTCCAAATGCTTCGGTGAAGCGCTGGCGCGGATGTATTTCGAGAAGTTCGGTCAGGAGACGGCTTTGGTCCGCATCGGAAGCTGCATGGAGAAGCCGAAGAACCACCGGATGCTGTCGACCTGGATGAGTTACGACGACTTTCTCTTAATGATCGAATGTATCTTCCGCGCCCCGCGCCTGGGCTGCCCTGTGATTTGGGGTTGCTCGAACAACGACACCCGGTGGTGGGACAACTCCCATGTCTCTTATCTCGGCTGGCAGCCAAAGGACAATGCCGAACGCTTCCGTGCCGAAATCGATGCAGCGGTAGCAAGGCCGAAGCCGAGCGATACGATCGCGATCTATCAGGGCGGCCCCTTCATCAACGACCCGATCTTCGCGGAAGACTGATCTCCTCATCCCGTCTTTTTGAGTGGCCGGATACCTGACAGGTGTCCGGCCTTTGCTTGTTTTCAGTAGCCCTCTGGATACTGCTTCAAGTGGACTTCTTGCTCGCTAGCGCAATCGGTGGATGCCATTCCAGCCGCCGGCGCCCATTCGTTAAAATTTGAATAAACTGCAGAAATAAAAGGATTTTTCGGCCTGAAATTAACTTCTTATTTCAATAATGGTCGCTCCAAGCATAACCGGTTATGTATTCAGGGTTAAGAAACCGTTGCACTTGCCCCGGCATCGGGATTTAACTGCCCTCAACTTGTTAAGGGGTGAGTTACCATGTCCATCGAAGATCCGCGCCTGTCCAGCATCGACAATACTTCCGCAGCCGACGAGTTCGACTCTGCGGTCGAGCAGCATCTGGGTTTCGCCAGCGAGACCGTAGAGGGGATTGAAGTGGCTCAGGCGGAAACGCCCGACGCCGGCCGCACCGATCGTCTGCCGGCTCAGCAGCCGGTTGACGTCGCCGCTGCGGTGATCCCGAGCGAAGTAACGCCGGACAACGAGAATGTTGTGACGCTGCCGGCTGGTGTCGAACTCGACAACCTCGAATTTCAGGTCGAGGGTGAAAACCTCGTTCTCGTCCTGGCCGACGGCACCGAGATCACCGTGATCGGCGGCGCCGCCAACATCCCGACCTTTGTGATCGGCGATGTCGAGCTTCCGCAGGTCGCGCTCTTCGCGGCGCTCGAAGAGAGTAACATCAACGTCGCGGCCGGTCCCGATGGCACCTTCTCGGCCCAGTCGACGCCTGCTGCGAGCCGCAACTTCAATGACGATCCGATCAACGCTGGTCCGGAAGATTTCGCTCTCGCCGATCTGCTGGGCGATACCAGCTTCGGTGACGAGCTTCGCACCGCGCAGATCTTCGGCGGCAATGGCCGGCCCTCCATCCCGACCCCGCTGACGACCTCGTTCATCTATGACGAGGCTGTCATCGCCGGCGGTGACGGCGTGAAGATTATCAGCGGCCGCCTGCCCTTCAACCCGGGCCCGGATTCCGGCACGATCACCGCCATCGGTTTCGTCGGCGCGTCCGATGTCGATGAAGGCGATGGGCTCAAGGTCCTCGCTGGCTTCACGTCGGGTGGCCTCCCGATCTCGGTCACGAGCTTCGCACCCGTTGGCCCCGGTCTCAGCTTCTTGGCTGCTGAAGGGCGAGATTCCGCCGGCAACCTCGTCTTTACCATCACGGTTACCAACCGTGTCACGGGCGACTTCACCTTCGAGCTCGTCGGCAAGCTCGAGCATCCTGATGCTGGCAGCAATGGCTCGCAGGATGATCTCGATGACCTCCTGCGCCTCGGCTTCACCTATACGGTTACCGACCGCGACGGCGACAGCGTAACCGGCACCTTCAACATTGACGTGCAGGACGATGCGCCGACGATTGGTGCGCCCGTCGGTGGATCCGTCAATGAAGACGATCTCACGGGCAAGGTCGAGGAGCCCAAGCTTGTGAAGCGTATTTCGGACTCGGAGTCCGACTCGGACATGCCGCTTTCGAACACTTCGAAGGCAGAAGGTTCGCTCGCCATTCGTTGGGGTGCCGACAACGACCTGAAGAGCGAGACGCTGAATGAAGACAATCAGCCAACCGGCGATGACCCGGTTGGTCGCACCGTCAGTTTCACGGGCCTCGACACCTCTTCGACCTCGGAAGAGATCCAAGCAGCGATTCCTGGTCTGGCGGGCCTGAGCTCCGACGGTTTTCGGCTGGCCTATCGCATCGAATATACCACTGGCGCAGACGGCAAGTGGAATGGCGGCTATCAGCTGGTCGCATTCAAGGCCTTCGACGGCCCGCTCAAGCCGCTCTTCATCGAAGGTGAAGGAGACGCGTTCCTCGACTTCCCATATCGGGGCGAGGGCGAAACGATTTTCATCATCACGCTCAATCCGACGACAGCCAATGGCTCCTACACCTTCGAGCTGATCGGCAATCTCGATCACTATGTGGCAGGCGGCAGTGGCTCGGTTCCGTCCGAGACGGATGTTTCCGCACGGGTATTCGGTCCGGAAACGCCGCGTGAAGCGGTCGACTTCCTCGACTTTGAGATCCCCTTCACGGCAACCGATTCCGATGGCGACAGCGCCGATGGCAAGTTTACGGTTCGCGTTGAGGATGATGAGCCGGTGATCGTCGGTCGGCCGATCGCTCACACGGTGGATGAAGACGATATCTCGACCATCGGCCGGGATATTCCTGGCGAGTCGCTCGGCACCAGCCCGAACGACGGCAACCGTGACGGATCCTTCACGGGCGATCGGGGGTCGAACAACCCCGGCCCTGCAACCGTGTCCGGCTCCTTCGCCGGCATGGTGGATTTCGGTGCCGATAACAGGTTCACGACCTATTCCATTATTGATGAGGATGCGGCTCGTGCAGCGCTGACCCGCCTCGGCCTGACCTCGAAGGGTGGCGTACTGTCCTTCGATCTCATCGGTGATACGCTGTACGCCTTCGTCAACGCCGGCGAGCCGGGTGTCGTCTACAATGCGGGCCCGGATCGCCTGGTCTTCACGCTCACCGTGGAAGCCAATGGCGAATACGCTTTCAAGCTCTTCGACCAGCTCGACCACGATCTCGGCAAGGGGCAGAACACCGATCTCCAGGATAAGATCGAAGGCGACGTCCGGGACATCGACTTTGGCCAGATCATTAAGGCATCCGATTTCGACGGCGATAGCGTATCGCTTGAGGGCTACTTCTCCGTCACGATCCGCGATGATGTTCCGGAACTCGTTCGCGGTGCTTCAGAAGATCGTACGGTCGATGAAGACGACATTTCCACGATCGGTGACCGTTTCCCCGGTGAATCGCTCGGAACAAGCCCGAACGATGGCAATGCTGACGGCTCCTTTACCGGCAGCCAGGGCAATAACCAGCCCGGCCCAGCCTTTATCGCTGGCTCGCTCGCCAGCCTCGTGAAGTCTGGCGCCGACGAGTCGCTGACCTTCTCCTTCATCAATGGCGATGTTGCCCGTGGCATGCTGGAGAGCCTCGGCCTTTCTTCCAAGGGCGCCGAACTCAGCTATGAAATTCGCAACGGCGTTCTCTATGCCTTCGATAACGCGGGCTCGGAACTTGGCAAAAGCTACGACCCGCAGTTTGGTGATCGTCTCGTTTTCGAGCTGAAGCTGAACGGCAACGGATCTTACGAATTCCGTCTCTACGATCAGCTCGACCACGATGCGCCCGGCGATGATTTCTGGGAGCGCCCGACCAATTCAGATGAGAACTTCGACCTGCAGGATGGCCTGTGGTTTAAGGATGTCACCGCCATCAACTTCGGCGCCCTCATCAAGGCGACGGACTATGATGGTGACAGCGTCTCGCTGAACAACGCCTTCTCGATCAAAATCCGCGACGACGTTCCGGAATTGAGCGGCAAGGAAGAGAACCGCCTCGTCGATGAAGACGACATCAAGAACGACCAGTCGACGGGTAACTTCCCGAATGATGGTAGTGGCGATGGGTCCTTCACCGGCAACCAGAACAACAACGGCAATGGTCCGGCCAATATCTCGGGTTCGCTCGCCAAGCTCATTAAGGGTGGTGCTGACGATACCGTGGAATTCTCCTTCATCAGGGAAGATGCGGCGCGTGCCGCACTCGAGAAGCTTGGCCTTAAGTCCGAGGGTGCCGAGCTCAGCTATGATATTCGCGACGGCGTGCTTTACGCGTTTGACAACGCAGGTCCACAGAAGGGCGAGAGCTACGATCCGGATAATGGTGATCGCCTTGTCTTCAAGCTGACCTTGAGCAAGGACGGCTCCTACACGTTCGAACTTCTTGACCAGCTTGATCACGACCTCGGCGGCGGTCAGAACACCGACTTGCAGAACGGCCCACGGGTCAACGAGGTCGAGGCGATCGACTTTGGTTCGATCATCAAGGCGACCGACTATGACGGCGACAGCGTTGTCCTGAAGGACGCCTTCTCGATCACCATCAAGGATGATGCGCCGGTCCTCAGTGGCCGTAAGGAAAACCGCATTGTTGATGAAGACGATATCTCGACGCTCAATGATGGCCTGATCGGCGGCTCGCTCGGTACGTCTCCGAACGACGATGACGAAGATGACGACTCCTTCACGGGCAGCCCGAACAACAACCAGCCAGGTCCGGCCTTCATTTCCGGCTCGCTTGCCAACTTGGTCCGGGGCGGCGCAGACGACCCGATCAAGTTCTCCTTCATCGATGAAGCCACCGTAATCCGTACGCTTGAAAATCTCGGCCTGTCGTCCAAGGGTGAAGAACTCAGCTACGACATCCAGGGCAACGTGCTCTATGGTTTTGACAACGATAAGGGCTCTAACTCCTATGGCACTGGAGACCGTCCGGTCTTCAAGCTGACACTGAGCGAGGATGGCTCCTACACGTTCGAACTGCTTGACCAGCTTGACCATGACAAGCCCGCATCTGGCGTGAACGAAAATTATGATCTTCAGGATGACATCGCGGGTGATGTCACTGCCATCAATTTTGGTGCCTTGATCAAGGCCACCGATTATGACGGGGACAGCGTGTCGCTCGACGGCGCCTTCTCGATCACGATCCGCGATGATGTGCCGACGGCTTTTGCACGCAACACCAACGAGACCCTAGTGGTCGATGAGAGTGACAAGCGGCAGAACGACGACGTAACCGGCCCTCTTAACGTCTTCAAGTTTGTCGGTACCAAGGGCGAAGATCCGAACATGTCGGCTCAGTTCGCCCAGCAGTCGAATTTCGTCGCGGCTGACATCAACGGCGGCGCCGATGATGATGTGAAAATTGAGTGGGATCTGAAGATCAACGGTGGAAACGGCACGCCTTCGGGCCTGTTCACCACCGATGGCCGCTCGATCGTGCTTTTCCTAGAAAACGGCCTGATCGTCGGCCGCTATGACAGCCCGAATGACGGCAATACCAACATCACTTCGTCGGACCCGGCCGCCTTTGCTCTGCATCTCTCGGACAATGGTACCCTTTCCATGGTCCAGTATGTCTCGATCAGGCACGACGACCCGTCCGATCACGACGAGAACGACGACGCGAATGATGGCAATCCGTCGACCGCACTGCAGACCCTCGCGGGCAAGGTCAACGCCGTCCTGACGGTCACGGATTACGATGGCGACAAGGCCGTCAGCGAAGTGGCTGTCGGCGATCGGATCCAGTTCCAGGATGATGGCCCGGTTGCGAACTTCTCCGGCACGGTCATCGTGACTGAAGACGGAACGACGGCTGGTTCTTTCCTGACCCAGAGCGCGACCGGTACGCTGTCCTTCGACGCGGGTGCTGATGGTGCGAAGGTGACGAGCATCGCCTATCGCTTCGGCTCGACGATCCTCGAAATGAGCGAGGGCAACAGCGATCCGCAGAGCTTCCCGGCTCTGACCTCTGGTGGGCAGCCGGTGGTTGTCACAACGTCTACCGATGGCTTGACCGTAACGGGTACGGTAACGGTTGATGGCGTCGCAAAGCCTGTGTTCACCCTGGTTGTAACCAACGCCCAGACGGGTGCCTACACGTTCACCCAGACCGCTCCGATCGATCATCCGGATCGCAATGAGGCCGGTCAGTCTGACAGCCTGCGCATGGTGTTCGACTTCACCGTCACCGACGGCGATGGTGATACCTCGACGAACGCGGTTCAGGTCGACATTCGTGACGACGGCCCGGTTGCGAACTTCTCCGGCACGGTCATCGTGACTGAAGACGGAACGACGGCTGGTTCTTTCCTGACCCAGAGCGCGACCGGTACGCTGTCCTTCGACGCGGGTGCTGATGGTGCGAAGGTGACGAGCATCGCCTATCGCTTCGGCTCGACGATCCTCGAAATGAGCGAGGGCAACAGCGATCCGCAGAGCTTCCCGGCTCTGACCTCTGGTGGGCAGCCGGTGGTTGTCACAACGTCTACCGATGGCTTGACCGTAACGGGTACGGTAACGGTTGATGGCGTCGCAAAGCCTGTGTTCACCCTGGTTGTAACCAACGCCCAGACGGGTGCCTACACGTTCACCCAGACCGCTCCGATCGATCATCCGGATCGCAATGAGGCCGGTCAGTCTGACAGCCTGCGCATGGTGTTCGACTTCACCGTCACCGACGGCGATGGTGATACCTCGACGAACGCGGTTCAGGTCGACATTCGTGACGACGGCCCGGTTGCGAACTTCTCCGGCACGGTCATCGTGACTGAAGACGGAACGACGGCTGGTTCTTTCCTGACCCAGAGCGCGACCGGTACGCTGTCCTTCGACGCGGGTGCTGATGGTGCGAAGGTGACGAGCATCGCCTATCGCTTCGGCTCGACGATCCTCGAAATGAGCGAGGGCAACAGCGATCCGCAGAGCTTCCCGGCTCTGACCTCTGGTGGGCAGCCGGTGGTTGTCACAACGTCTACCGATGGCTTGACCGTAACGGGTACGGTAACGGTTGATGGCGTCGCAAAGCCTGTGTTCACCCTGGTTGTAACCAACGCCCAGACGGGTGCCTACACGTTCACCCAGACCGCTCCGATCGATCATCCGGATCGCAATGAGGCCGGTCAGTCTGACAGCCTGCGCATGGTGTTCGACTTCACCGTCACCGACGGCGATGGTGATACCTCGTCAAGCAGCATCCAGATCGACATCCTCGACGATGCGCCGACCTTGGTCAGCACGCCGACGACAGGTCTGTCTCTCAATGAAGACGACCTCATCCCCGGCAATGACGAAACCGCGCCGAAAGAGCCGCTTTCTGTGACCGGAAATCTGAACATCTCGCTTGGGGCCGATGGCGGAAGCATTGCTCTGTCGGCACCTGCTGCGGAGTGGAGCGCGACCAACAAGACCCTCACGGCTACCGACGGCTCTTGGAAGGTCACGCTCAACAGTGATGGAACATACAAGTTCGACCTGCTCAACAAAACCCTGGCCCATGGTTTTGGCGACAATGGCCAGAACACGCTCAGCATTGATGTGACCTACACGGCGACCGACGGTGATCAGGATGTGTTGACGGGTTCGTTCACGATTGAGATCGTCGACGATGTTCCGGTTGCGGTTGGCGAAAGCGCCACGGTTCGGGAAGCTGTGCCTGGTGTTGGTGGGAACCTTATCCTCGCGTTCGACGTATCGGGCAGCATGTCCGACCCGGTCAACGGTGGCGGATCGGCGTCGCGCATCAGTGTGGCCAAGCAGGCCGCTATCAACCTGATCAATGCAAGCGACGCTGCGATGATCATGATCGTGACCTTCGCAGGCAACGCTCAGGCTTCGCAATGGCTGTCTAAAGCGGACGCTCTGGCGTTCATCCAGGGCAACGGCTTCCCAAGCCCGGCTGGCGGCACGGAGTATGATGATGCTGTCGAAGCCATCATGGACGCCAACGCCGGAGCCAATCTAACTGGCACGAACACGTCGCTCTACTTCTTCTCCGACGGGCGCGTGAGCGATGAGGATGATCTGAGCAATCAGGAACTGCGCGCATGGGAGAACTTCCTACGCGACAATGACATTGACTCATATGCTGTTGGTGTCGGCAGCAACGTGTCGGAAAACGATAGCGATCTCGGCCAGATCGCGTTCCCCAACAATGTCGACAATGTCATTGTGATAACCTCCCCGACAGACCCGATTCTTTTGGGGACTGTGACAGCGCCGGCTGTCCCCACCTCCGCCTCTGGCAATGTGCTCACCAACGACAGCTTCGGCGCAGATGGTGGACGTATCCTGTCAATCCTCGTGGATGGCGTCACGCACACCTGGGATGGCACCGACGCAAACAAGGTTCTGAGCGTAACCACCGCTCTGGGCGGCTCTCTGACGTTCAACTTCAGCACCGGCGACTGGGAATATGATGCCCCGGCGCAGCTCTCGTCCAATACGCCTGAAACATTTACCTATACCCTGGTGGATGGCGACGGCGACACGACGACGGCAAACCTCGTGGTCAACATCCAGGCGGTCAACGACGCACCGGAAAACGTGGTGCCGTCTTCGTTGACCGCGGCTGAGGACATCGAGCTTTCGATCACCAATGTGATCGTGAGCGACGCCGATGCCGGCAACGGCGACCTGACGGTCAAGCTCGAGGTGAAGAAGGGTACGCTGACGCTCGCAACCGAAGATGACCTCGTCGTATCCAACAATGGATCCGACACTGTCACGCTGACGGGCTCTCTCACTGCCATCAATGCAGCTCTGCTCGGCATGAAGTACAAGGGCGACCTGAACTTCAACGGCAGCGACGAGCTCAAGATCACCACGACCGACAACGGCAACACCGGCATCGGTGGCGCCAAGACAGATGTGGATACGGTCGCCATCACCGTGACTCCCGTGAATGATGCGCCAACTGCTACGGATGATGTTCTGTCTGCAGTTTCGGAAGACAGCATTGTCCGCACTATCAGCTTTGCATCGCTGCTCGGCAATGACAGCAGGGGGCCGTCGAACGAGTCGACACAGTCGCTTACAATCACGGAACTGTCGAATGTGGTCGGGGGTACTGCTGAGATAAGAGGTACCAACATCCTGTTCACTCCTGCGGCCAACTTCAACGGCGTCGCATCGTTCGACTACACGGTGCGAGATAATGGTCAGACGAATGGCTTGAACGACTTCAAGACAGACGTTGGATCTGTATCATTCTCGGTGACCCCGGTGAACGATGCCCCGGTGAATACAGTGCCGTCGTCTTTGACAGCGGTTGAGGATACCGAACTGGCTATCACCGGCGTGAGCATTAGTGACGTGGATGCTGGCGGCAGTAATATGACCGTCAAGCTGGAAGTGAAGGATGGCACTCTGACGCTCGCGTCCACTCAGGGCGTAACAGCTGTTTCGTCTTCCGGGGGCGCTACCTTGACGCTAACGGGCACTGTAACCGCGATCAACACTGCGCTCGCGGGCTTGAAGTACAAGGGCGACTTGAACTTCAATGGTTCTGATCAATTGAAGATCACGACGACGGACAATGGCAATACCGGAGCTGGTGGCCCAAAATCGGATGTTGATACTGTCAACATCACGGTAACGCCGGTGCCCGATACAGCGACGGTCTCGGGGAAGCAGAATGTTGACATGCGTTCCTATGACAAGGTCGTTTACAATAATGCTTCTCATGACCCACAAGGAGACACGGCTGCAATAGTCAGCAACTTCGACGTTGCGAACCACAAGATTGCGATCACTGTGGGTTCTCCGGCTGTGTCGGTGACCGGCGGAACCTTTGTGACTGTATCATCTTTGTCTGACATTTACGCAGCGGGCTCGGTCATCGAAATATTGCGGGAAACCAATTCATCAGCCAACGATGGTGACAATGCCGCAATCGAGCAGTTAATCTATAGATCTATCGATGATATACCGCAGGGATTTTATACTGTCATCGTCTATGGATCGACGAGATCTAATGCTGACGCGTATGTTTTCACGATGAAAGTGAACTCTACGCAATCAGGCGGCCAAACTCTTGATACAGATGAGTTCTCGATAGAGCACGTGATGACTCTGCAGAGCGTAGGTTACGGTAGTCTGAGGGCTTCTAACTTTGTCGCCGCCGCCGACCCGATCATCCTCGACCTCGACAGAAACGGCTTCGCCTTCTCGTCGATCGACAATGGTGTCACCTTCGACATCAACGCCGATGGCAAGAGTGACCAGATCGCCTGGACCAGCGACGATGGCATCCTCGCCTATGACGTCGACGGCAACGGCCTGATCGACAATGGCTCGGAAATCTTCACGCCGGACTTTAACGGCGGGAAGTTTGCAAGCGGCGTGGCAGCTCTTGCCTCGCTCGACAGCAATAGCGACGGCAAGATCGACGCAAACGACGATGCCTTCTCCAAGCTCAAGATCTGGGTCGATGCCAACAACAACGGCATCAGCGACGAAGGCGAGCTGTCGAGCCTATTCGACAACGGCGTCACGAGCATCTCGCTCACCACCGACAACACCGGCGGTCAGGAAGATGGTCAGACGGTCTTCTCGACGGGCACGTTCACCTTCGCTGACGGCTCGACGGGCGACTTCATGGAAGTCGGCTTCGATACGATCTTCGGATCGGATGCGGATCCGCTGACGGTCATGGGAACGGATGGCGATGACATCCTGCATGGCGGCATGGGCCAGGTGGTGATGACCGGCGGTGCCGGCAACGACACCTTCGTCTTCGACGGGACGGCGCTGGACGAGCTCGATGTGGCCGATGTCATCACCGACTTCAACGGTGACGGCGACGTGCTCGATGTCACGGCCCTGCTCGACAGCCTGCTTGGTGAACAGGCGTCTGCTGAGACCGCAGCCTCGCATCTGCGGGCAACAGTCGACGACGGCAACACCACGGTCAGCGTCCAGACGGGTGCCGACACCTGGAAGGACGTCGTAGTCCTGCAAAACCACGACACCGCCATCAAGGTGCTGTTCGACGACAAGCATGCGGTCGTCACCCCGCACGACTAAGACAGATAGTGGTTTTACTAGGAGAAAGGGCGCCAGATCGGCGCCCTTTTTCTTTTCACGGTTGTACTGATGTGAGCTTTACTTGCCATCGATTCGAAAAGGACTCTGGCTTTGCGCATGCGTTGCTGCCTACCGACGGCCAAAGGCGCTAAAAGAGGTGTTGCGTATGGGAGACAGTTCCATCGCTTCTGCCGAATTCCTCCTGGAATTACGGGATCTTTATCGAACGGTTAACGCCGAAGCGCAGCAAAATGATTCGAAGGACTGGACGCAATAGTTGCGCACAGTCAAGCAGGTCGTGTTTTTCGAGTAATTCTTTTCTCAAGAGCTAAAGAATCTCGATTTTCGTTCCAACAGATCAAAATTGGGTGCATCTTTTGGACATGCCGATTGGACTTCCCCTCGCCAGTCGCCCCGGTATATAACGACCCCCAAGCAAGATTTGGGTAGGGGCAATCCGTTGTTTACCAAAAAGACTTTATTCGCAGCCTTGTATACCTCGGCAGCTTTCGCCATCGCGTCTGTTGCCCCTGCAAGCGCTATGTCGCTGCAAGAGGCCATTCAGAAGGCTCTGACGACCAATCCGCAGATTTCCCAGGCGGTCCAGAACCGCGAGGCGGTCGAGTTCGAACTGCGCCAGGCGCGCGGTCTCTACCTCCCGTCGATCGATCTCGAGGCAAGCGTGGGAAAGCGCCGCCTCTCGAACGAGAGCACGGGAACGCTGACGCGGGACTACGAGGATTTTAACTCGTCCGAGGTCGGTCTCACGGTCACTCAGCGGCTGCTGGATGGTGGCGGTCGCCGCGCCCAGGTCGATCAGCAGGCCTCGCGTGTCGACGGTGCGTCCTTCCGTGTTCTGGAGCGTTCGGAGACCATCGCCCTGCAGGTCGTTCAGGACTATCTCGAATATATCCTGCAGGCCAAGATCGTCGGTGTGGCGCAGCAGAACGTCTCGTTCCACAACGGCATTCTCTCTGATATCAACCAGGGCATTTCCGGCGGCGCGCTCACCGAAGTCGATGCCGTTCAGGGCCGCGAGCGTCTCGCGGCCGCAAAGGCCCGCCTGCGCGAAGCTCAAGAAGAGCTGGAGCTCACCAAGATCCGCTTCCTGAAGACGGTCGGTGAGCCGATCACCAATGCAAAGGTGCCGGCCTCGGTCGCCAAGCTGCTTCCGCGCACGCTCGACGATGCCATCGCAACGGCGAAGTCTAACAATCCGCGCATCTATTCGGCCCGCGCCGACATTGATGCCGCTGACGCTGCGGTGCGTGCCGCCCGTTCCAACTATGCTCCGACCGTGGATCTCGAAGGTCGTGCGAGCGTCGGCAATGACGTAGGCACCAGCCAGGGCAATACCAATGATGTTCAGGTGCGCCTGGTTGCCCGTTGGAACCTCTATCGCGGTGGTATCGATCAGGCCCGCGAGCAGGAGCAGATCCGCCGCGCCAGCGAGCAGCGTTACGCATCCGATCAGGTTCACCGCGAGATCGAAGAATCCGTGCGTTCGGCCTGGAATGAGCGCCGCAGCCGCGGCGAGCTCTCGCAGATCCTGAATTCGCAGTCCTCGCAGAATGCTCAGCTCGTCTCGTCTTACGGCGAGCAGTTCAAGATCGGCCAGCGCTCGCTTCTGGATGTTCTCGACGCACAGAACACCCGCTTCAACACCAGTATCGTCGCCGAGACGGCCCGCGTTGCGGCCCTGTTTGCGGAGTATAAGATCCTGGCGGCTTCGGGTTCTCTGCTGAAGACGATGAATGTAAAGGCGGTCGGTCAGACCGACGCTTACGCGCGCAATGAATTCTCCGTGAAGACGACCCCGAATGGGGCCTATGTCGAGCGGGATCCGCGGCAAAAGGCGGGAATTCCGATGGACCTCCTGGCGCCGCTCCAGTAAACGCCCATCCGATAGGATGACATGTTAAATTCGTTGATCGAACCGGCGGGCCCTCGTGCCCGCCTGAGCTTTCGTGCATCATTCAAGGCTGTCGCCACATTTTACGGTCGGCCCAGCTCCGACACCGTACTGTTCTCAGGTCTGCCGGACGAAATCGTTGAATCTCTCGAACTCGACGATGTGGAACATGTCGCCGAGCGCATTGGCTTGCAGGTCATGCGGGTTGGCGAACGTGCGATCCGGGAAAACGATTTTGACTGTCCAGCCATTGTCGTCCTCAAGGATGGCGGCACGCTGCCCTTGCTCGAGGTCAGCGAAGATGGCGTCTACACGCTCGATATCCGCGAAGGCATCGCTTCGGCGAGGCTGACGCACCAAGAGCTTCTGGCGCTCGGTCCGGAATTCCTGTTCGCCTTCACGCTCTTTTATCGGAACGACAGTGAAGACGCGCATATCGGCAGCGCGGACGAGATCGAGAAGCGCCATTGGCTTGTGCGCGCGCTGATGCCTTATTGGCGGACCTATCTGCGGGTCATCCTTGCGGCGTTGTTCATCAATCTCATCGCGCTTGCCTCGCCGCTCTTCACGATGAATGTTTACGACCGTGTGTTGCCCAACAAAGCGATCCCCACCTTGTGGGTGCTCGCGGCCGGCATCATGCTCGCCTATCTCTTCGACTACCTGCTGAAGGAAGCGCGCGCCTCCCTGATCGACCATGCCGGCCGCAACGCCGACCTGCGTCTGTCGCAGATGATCTTCGACAAGGTGCTGAATACAACGCTCGCGTCGCGCCCGATGTCGACGGGCGAATATGCCAATCGGGTCATGCAATACGAGTTCGTGCGTGAGTTCTTCACTTCGAACACGATTGGTTTGATGATCGATACGGCCTTCGTCTTCATTTTCCTGATCGTCATCTATCTGATCTCCGGCTGGCTTGCGATCATTCCGGCCATTGCGCTGATCCTGTCCATTGCGATCGGTCTACGCGCCCAGGCCCAGATCGGGCATCGCATGGCGGCGGCCTCCAATGAGGCGTCGAAAAGGCAAGCGCTTCTAGTGGAAACGATCTCCACCATCGAAACGCTGAAAAGCCTGCGCGCCGAAGCGACCATGCTGCGTCGCTGGCAGGAATTGATGAAGCATTCGAGCCGCACCAGCGAAGAAATCAAGCACATCTCGACCAATGCGATCAATCTGACCGCATTGATCCAGCAGATTGTCGGCGTGCTGATCGTAATTGCCGGTACTTACGAATTCTCGGAAGGGCGCCTCGCCATGGGCGCGATCATTGCCACCGTAATGCTCGCCAGCCGTGCTGGCGCGCCGCTTGGACAGATCGCCATGACGCTCGCTCGGTTCCGTCAGGCGACGCTGTCGCTTAGAATTCTCGACCAAGTGATGGAGCAGCCCGAGGATCGGCCGTCGACGGTCGGATTCGTCAATCGCGAGATCAAGCATGGCGGTTTCAGCTTCCAGGATGTCAGCTTCCAGTATCCAGGCACGGACAATCCTGTCATCAACAAGCTGTCGCTGACCGTCGCGCCCGGCGAAAAGGTCGGCATCATCGGCCGGATCGGTTCCGGCAAGACAACGCTTGGCCGTCTGCTCGACGGTCTCTTCGTCCCGACCGAAGGTCGCGTGCTGATCGATGGCGTCGATATTCGGCAGTATCACATGTCTGAGGTTCGCTCGGCCGTCGCCGTCGCAGGCCAGTCCTCGGATCTCTTTTCCGGAACGGTCAAGGAGAACCTTTTGATCGGTCGCGCGGACGCCACCGACGCGGAATTGCTGGAAGTAGCCCGCATGACCGGCGTTGAGGAGTTCGTCTCACGCCATCCGCGCGGGTTCGATATGCCTGTCGGTGAACGTGGTTCCAACCTGTCGAGCGGCCAGAAACAGGCCATGACGATCGCACGTCTCCTGCTGACGAAACCGAAGATCGTTTTCCTTGATGAGCCCTCGGGCGCCATGGATCTGGCCAGCGAGCGCCATCTGATCAACCGGTTGTCAAATGCCTTCGACAAGAGCACCACCCTTCTGATCGCGACGCATCGCTTTACCATGCTGGATCTCGTTGATCGTCTCATCGTCCTCGACAAGGGCCGTGTGGTGGCGGATGGGCCGAAGCATCAGGTTATTGAAGCCATGCAGAAGAAGGGGGTTAAGCCATGAGCCGTCCGGTTGCCGATACGCCACCGTTCATGGCCCGCATGATCGTGGTTCTGGTGGCGTCCTTCATTGTCCTCTTTCTGGCATGGGCCGCATTTGCCGAAATTGACGAGATTGCACGAGGGGAAGGAAAAGTCATTCCCGTCTCCAAGACGCAGATCGTGCAGTCGTCCGAAGCAGGAGTGGTGGAAACCATCGCCGTTCAGGTCGGCCAGGTCGTCCGCAAGGGTGAACTGATTGTCCAGCTCAACAATACGACAACGGAATCGTCGCTCGGCGAGTCCGTCGCAAAGGCGCGGGCCCTCGGCGCCAAGATTGCGCGTCTGGCGCTGGAAGAAGCCGGATCCTACGATGTCGCTTTCGTATGCCCTGAGGATGTCCAGTCGGTCGCCAGCCAGGTTTGCGCCAATGAAGAACGGCTCTTTGCGGCCAACAAGGCGGCGTATCTCAATAAGGCAGGCGTGTTGCGGGAACGCGTACGCCAGCGTGAGAACGAACTGAGCGAGGCTCAGGCCAATATTGTGCGCCTGGAGCAGAACATCACCCAGGCGACGCGTCAATACGATCTGATGAGCCCGCTGGCCAAGAAAGGCCTTGTGGCGCAGACCGAGCTGATTGCGCTTGAGCGCGAACTGACGGATCAGCGTGGTCAGATCACGGTTTATCAGGAGAGCCTCGAGCGCCTCCGTGGTGCGGTAGAGGAAGCGCGTCTTCAGGTGGAGGAACTGGCGCTTCAACTGCGTCAGCAGGCCTTGACGGAAAAGGCGCAGACCCTCGCGGAACTCTCGGTCATCGACGAAACGATCCGCGGCGCAACCGATCGCGTCAGCCGCACCGATATCCGCTCCCCGGTGGATGGCATCGTCAACACGCTCGAGGTCAACACGATCGGCGCTTATGTCGATCCAGGCACAGTGATCGCCGGCATTGTCCCGACGGCGGATACGCTTTTGATCGAGGCCAAGATATCACCGCGTGACGTCGCATTCGTGACGCGCGGCCAGAAGGCAATCGTGAAAGTCACGGCTTACGACTTCTCGATCTTCGGCGGTTTGGAAGGTGAGGTCGCAAATATCTCCGCCGACAGTATCGTCGACAAGGAGAAGGGCGAGACCTTCTATCTGGTCCAGGTAAAAACGGACCAATCCGAACTGATGCGCGGTGGCAAGAGCTATCCGATCATTCCGGGAATGGTCGCCTCGGCGGAAATCATGACCGGTCGGAAGACCATCCTCAGCTATCTGATGAAGCCGATCAACAAGGCGCAATCCGTCGCCCTGACCGAGCGGTGAGCCATGGCCTTTACCGATCGGCAAGCTGGATACTCAGAACCGGCCGATTTGAATCCGGCCGCTATGCGGCAGGTCGAGGAACATGACGCGGAACCGAAATTCCGCGCCGTCATCGGCAAGGGTGGCGCGCGCCGCGGTATCCGGCTGGAAAGCGTGTACTGGGACGGCCTCGCCTGGCTCCTGAGCGGTTCACGGCAATCCCTCGGCGATGTGGTGGATCAGGCCGCGGGCCAGATGGGCGAAAATGGCAACCTCGCGTCCATGCTCCGCGTGCTTGCGTTTCGCTGGATGTGGCGTCGCCTGTCGCTGATGGAGAACGTCTACTCCGTTGAGAATCTGAATGCGCTGGTCCAGGCCTGTCCGACACCCGCCATCGTGCTGACGCGTGACAAGAAGATCCAGTTTTTCAACGAACCCTTCATGACTATGCTTAAGCAGAAGCTTGTGCTGGGCAATATTGCCCAGCTGTCGGCCGGCTTTCGCTTCGTTCTCGACACGCAAGTCGATGAAGCACTGCAGAGCCTTTCATCCAAGGGCAAGATGATAACGACGGGTTTCACCGCCACCTGCGCCGGAAAGCAGTTGACTGGCCAGATGAACCTCGCGATGGCGCCGAGCCATCAGAAGCAGATGGTCATCGGCTACGTCGTGCGGGGCTGACGTCGAGCTGCGCGCTTGCGGCTGAAGATCTGCTCAGAGTTCCCCGCCTTCGCCCGGTGCGATGCTGTCGAAGCTCTTCATAGCCATAGCCTTGCCCTTGGTGCGGGTACCGTGCAGGAAGCCGCGGCCATTGGAGATGGAAAACAGCGGCTGGTAATCGGGCAGGCGGTTGTCCGCGAGAACCTGATCGCGCATGTTGTCCAGGATGTAGTGTGTTCCCTGGATCTCGACCGATAGGACGGCATGATAGAAGTGCCGTTTTTTGTCGTAGAGGATAACGACGGTCATGTCCTGCAGGGAAAAGCCCTGTGCTTCGAGGACCGCCATTTTCAAGAGGGCATAGTCTTCGCAGTCGCCGTAGCCAGAAGCGAGTGTCTGCGACGGGGAGGACCACTGATCCAACCGACCGTGACTGTCGATATCCTTGCGGTACTTGATGCGGCGGTTCACGGCGTGATTGACGAGATTGAGCTTGTCGCGAAGCGATGACATGCCGCCGCCGGCCGATGTCCGATGAACGGCTGCATCCATGTCGAAGCAATCCGCGCCGCCGCATTGAATTGCGGTGCCCTTGGCGATCTCAGCAAAGGTCGGTGCCGCCTTCTTCAGTGCTCCGAGTTTCTTGAAGGGAATAGCTACAGAATCGAAAACGTCATTGGTCGGTGTCTTGCGCCGGTTCGGCGCAACATCTTTCGCCGCCTTGGCGACAGTGCCGGTTGAGAGCTCGATGCGGGTGGGAGCGAACGCGACGATCTGTGTGGCGATCGACTGGGCAAAGACTTCCGTGGTCTGGGACCAGCGCTGCTCGAACTTGCCGAAGAGACTTGTGCCGAGCGAGCTTGCGATTGGACTCATTCCGAGCACCAGAGTCTGGGCGACGTTTGAGTAAGACGTCATCGTGTGTGGCAGCATGGGGGCGGCCATGGAACCCGATGAAACCAGGGTGGCCGCCGCGAGGGCTGAGACTGCGACAATGTTCTTGTTCTTCTTGAGCATCGCTATTCTCCAATCGTTGCTTGGAGAATAGCGGCAATGCTTGAATTATCGGTTCGTATAGATAGCTTCTGTACTTTAAATATGCGTAGATATATTATAGTAAAATGCGGCGAATGATTGTTATATATTGTTAACCACGGTGGCCAAGATGCAGAGAATGAAGGGCATGAGGCGTCTGGAATCTAAGCCGCTCCCCTATGTTGCCAGTCGAGCCCAGCTATTGCTTTTGCTGCAGTCTGCCCAGATATGGAACAGCTTCGCTCTTGCTTCACCGAGTGCCAATGCTTAACGTTCGCCAACGGATCGGGAACGAGACTTGGCGCCATCATGGTCGGAATAGAACACTTTACGCGGAGCTTCCTGCGCGCCGGAGCTTCGGCTCTGCTGCTTGCCGCTCTCTCCTCTTGTCAGACCGATGACTTCAAACCGAACGCCGGAGAAGGCGGAGCCTCTGCGGCCGTCAACCCGGCCAACGATACGGGTCTCTATAACCAGACCTTGGGATCTGGTTCGGTCAAGGTCGCCTATCTCGGTGTCCGTCGTGCCGATCAACCGAGCCGTCAGGCAGATAGTGAATACCGGGATGGCGCCGCGCTTGCCGTCAATACGCTTGGTTCCGACGTCGTGAAGCTCACCATGCTCGAGACGACGGAAAAGCCGGAGGAAATCGAGGCCGCGGCAAGGGCCTTGGCGCGCCAGCAGGTCTCCTTCATCGTCACCACTGCCCGTGGCGCGGAGTTCGAAGCGGTTCAGCGTGGCCTCGGCGGACTGCAGGTCCCCATGGTCGCATTCCAGACGAACGAGGCAGTCCTGCCTGAAAATGTCTATCCATTTGTATCAAGTCCTGCCGATAGTCTGATCGAGAGCGCATCCTTTGCGATGGCCGAAGGGGCGACCCATGCCGTGATCCTCGCCTCGTCTCCGGCAGAGAAAGCGCAGGCCGATCGCATCGCGAGCCAGATTAAGGCGTTTGGCGGCAAGGTCGAGCCGATTATCGAGTTGGGCGGGGGCGCGCTGCCTGCAAAGGCTCTGAACTCGTGGAGCAAGGCGGACATGGTGGTGCTGATGCCCGGCATCAAGTCGCCGGGTGAGGTGTTGAAAAAGGCCGACGCCGCCAAGCCACCGCGCCCGGGCCGCAGGATTGTCGCGAGTGCCGTTCTGACGGCGCAGGACCTGAATGACCCGAAGCTGACCGGCAGCATCGTCTGTCGCTATGACCAGAACGTCCAGGCAAGGATCGGTAGCCGTTACATGGCGAGTTATGGAATGCCGGCCTCTGCCCAGGCCGGCTATGGCTTCGACGCCATGGCGATGGCCATCGGCCTCGCTGGCCGTTTCCGGGAGCTGGCCTTCGGGCCCGATCAGCTTATGTCGCCGAATGGCTTTTCAGGCTCGCTCGGTGTTTTCCGGCTGGAAGGCGATCGCAAAGTCCGGCGCAACTGCGATATCTTCAAGGTCGCCAAAGGCTCCTATGTTTTCTTCCAGAAAGCGCCCCCGACGCTATGATCACCACAGCGTGACATGATCTGCGAGCCCTGATCTTCCGTTTACATTGTTGTCAAACCGTCACATCCTGAGGACGGATGACCAATGGGCGGCAGACGAGGAGGTCTGGTGCACGAATGGTCTGGGATCGGAGCAAAGTGTAATGAACGGCGCACAATCGATGGTCGCGGGCGAACGCTATGCAGGCACGCTGCGCGTCCTCCATTGGCTGATTGCAGTCCTCGTTCTCATGACCTGGCCCCTTGGCCAGATGATTGGGTTCGTGAAGGAGGACGTGAAGCTCGACTTCTACCTGATCCACGAAAGTCTGGGCTTCCTTGTCCTGTGGCTGATGCTGGTGCGGATCGGTGCAAGGCTGACGAGCGGAGCGCCTCTGGTCGAGGCGCCGCCTTTGGAGAAGGCAGCTGCCCACGCAGTGCACGGGCTTCTTTATGTCTTCCTGATCGTCATGCCGGTTTCCGGGTTCCTGGCAACAAATGCCCATGGCTTTCCGCTCAAATGGTTTGGTCTGTTCACCGTTTGGAGCCCGATCGGCAAGTCACCGGACATCGCCTTCACCCTCTCTGCAATCCATACCTGGAGCGCATGGATCATTTTGGCTCTCTTTGCGTTGCATATATCGGCGGTGGTCTTTCATCACGTGATCCGCCGCGACGGTACGCTTTATCGCATTCTGTAAAATACTTCAGGACAAGACCTAGATGCGTAAGATCGACATGACGGACCAGCTTTGGGCGCGCCTTCTTGCAATGCGCGGTAGCGCAGGCCAGGCCGGTATCGACGAAGGCGATCCCGTCATGGCCCTCTACGCACCGATCGCCGCCGCAGAGCGCAGCTTTGTGTTGGCGCAGGTCGGACAGTCGCTCGATGGCCGCGTGGCCACGCCATCAGGTGACGCACGCGACATCTCCGGAAGCGACGGCATCGCTCATCTTCATCGCTGCCGCGCGCTTGTGGAAGCTGTGGTTGTCGGTGTCGGGACTGTTAAATGCGACGACCCGAGGCTTTCCGTTAGGGCAGTCAAGGGCCCCAATCCTGTACGTGTCGTGATAGATTGCCACGCGGAACTGAAGGGCGATGAACGCCTGTTTCGCGATGGCGGCGCACCGGTCATTCTCGTGCAGGGTCATGATGCGCCGGTCAAGTCGCATGGAGCCGACGTCATCCGCGTTCACCGGGGCGAGGGGGGGCTTGATCCGCAAGAGATTCTGGACGCACTAGCGGAGCGCGGCTTGCGTCGTATCCTTGTCGAGGGAGGCGCCCGTACGATCGCCCGCTTCATCGAAGCCGACCTCGTTGATCGCCTGCATGTCGCGATTGCCCCCCTGATCATTGGCTCGGGACCCGCCGGCATCGCGCTGCCCCCGATTGACAAGCTCTCAAGCGCTCACCGGCCGGCCGCCAAGGTCTATAGCCTCGGCAGCGACATCCTGTTCGATTGCGACTTGAAACAATCCGCTGCTTCAGTGACGGGGCAATGCGAGGATGTCCGAGTGGCCGACCACGCATGAATTCCCGGCCTCTGCGATCTTCGCGAGCCGGAAATCCAGCCAGTCCCTGATTTGGAGGCTTGTCAGAGAACCGATCTCCGAAAGCGGCTGTTCGAGCCCCTTAAGGAACGCCGCCTGCAGGTCTCCGTCATCCGGACCCATGACCCAGGGGCTGGTGGCGACCGATACCGCATAGCCCAAACGCTCGAAAGCTTGCTTCAAATGCGCAGTCGCGTCTGGACCAAGTGCCGGCCCAAAGCCCTTGTCGAAATGCTGGTGCTGATTGAAGTCCTTGGCGACCTGTTGGTCGAGCGGATGAGCAATGGACCACTCCATGACGCCGTCATAGTTCAGCGCGGCATAGAGCCCCGTATTGCTTGCTGAGAGTATCTCGGCAAAGTGATCGCAAAACTCTGCTGAGGAGAGATCGAAGAGAGCCGATGCCGTCACCACGCTCACTTCGGTGAGCGGCAGTGTGTCGATCTCGTTCAGATCGAACTGGCGAAAAGAAACATTCTGGTGATCCCCGATACGGCGTTCGGCCTCCGCCAGCAGCAGCGGGTCGTAGTCGAGCAACTGCCATTCCGAATGCGCCGGGAATCGATACGCGAGGCTGCGCCAGGTGGAGCCCGTGCCGCAGCCTATGTCGAGTATGTGGGGGCGCTCGAAACCGTCGAGATGCTGCGACAATTGCTGGACGAGCGGCTTCGCCCGCGCTCTCATGTCAACGGGTTCTCGCAGTGCCAGCCAGTCCTTGTTGAAGCCGCTCATGAAATGCCATCCAATGTGTTGGAGATGATTGCCGCCGTGTCTGTCCATGTCGGCAAGAGGCTGCCCGCTTGAAGGGCCGCCTTTGATCGCGTCTCGCGCTCCCCTGTGCTTTGCAGCAGATGACGGAGCGCTTCTGCGAAAGCCGGTGCGTCATCGACCGGCACCAGTATGCCCGCGTCGGAAGGAACCACGTCTGGAACGGCGCCGGCGTGGCAGGCCACGATCGGAAGCCCGTGAGACAGAGCTTCTGCAAACACCATTCCATAGCCTTCATACCGGCTCGCCAGCGCAAAGATGTCCGCCGAGGCGAAGTGGACCTGTGGATCATCAACCTCGCCGAGCAACTGAACGCGGGCTTCTAGGCCCAGCGCTTCCACCTGTCGCGCCAACGCTTCGCTCGTCGAAGGATCGAGGCTCTTGCTGCCAATGATCACGGCCTGCCAGTCGAGATCCTCGACCGATTTGAGAGCCCTCAGCAGCACGTCATGACCCTTGCGCCGGGTGAGCGTGCCGACCGAGAGGATCTGCGGGGCCGCATTAACGACACGCCTTACGTCGCTCTTGTCGATGCCAGGCAGGGCGACCGTAATGCGGGAAGACGCGACCCCATAGTTGGATGCAAGCTCACGTGCCGTCATCGGCGAGGTGACAATCACATGCCGGGCGGCTGCCAGCGCCCTCTGTTCGCTCTGTCGGAAGTGCTGCTGCTGCTCGTCCGAAAGCCCCGTTTCGAGAGCAAGCGGATGATGAACAAGAGCAACGATCCGGAGACGTTCGGCATGGGCTCCAGCCCAGGCGTCGAGTACGCCGAAGGCAAGGCCGTCGATCAGAACGAGCGTCCCGTCCGGTATCGACGACAGCGCAGTTTCTGCCCCACGCAGGGTGTCTGCGGCGGGAAACGGAAAACCGTCACCCAGAGGCAGGAGTGTGATCTGCCAACCGCGTTCACGCAGTCCATCGAGGACCTGGCGATCATAGCCATAGCCGCCGGTCTTCAGCGAAAGATCGCCCGGATAGGCGAACACGAGGGAACGGTTCAAAGATCGGCCTCGTACCAGCCGCGCGCCGCATGGGATTCGTGCAGCATGACCTTCAGGCGGCAGATCCGGTGGCTGCCGGGGCCGAGACGCTTGTCTGAAACGGCCTGCGCCAACTGGTCGAAGATGTGCTTTGCAATGACTTCCGTCGTGCTGACCTTACCCTTGAAGACCGCAAGCTCGTCCAGGTTCTGGTAGTTCAGCGGCTTCAAGACTTCGGACAAGACGGTTGTCGCAGCACCGATGTCGACGGCCAGGCCATCCTCGTCCACGTCCTTGGTGAAAAAGGCCGCATCGACGACGAATGTTGCGCCATGCATCCCCTGTGCGGGCCCGAAAACCGGGCGCGGCAGGCTGTGGGCGATCATGATATGGTCTCGGACTTCAACAGCGAACATGAGATCTCTTTCGTCAGTAACGGATGCGATGGCACAGGGTGTCCTGTGTGGAGAGGATACGAGCGTAGGCGTCTGGCAGTTCAGAAAAAGCGGTCTCGCCGGAGATAAGGCGCTCCAGACGAAGGTCCAGAAGCAGTTCCAGCGCCTTGCTCATTCGCCGACGATAGGTCCAGCGAGCCCCACGTGAGGACGGGATGCCGCCGACCTGCGAGCTGACGAGGGACAGGCGGCGGGAATGAAACGCGCCGCCCAGGGGAATACTGACCATCCGGTCGCCATACCAGCTGGCTTCGACAATTCTTGCTTCAAAGCCCGCATGGGCAATGGCGTTTTCCAGTGCCGCTGGGGCGGCGCTGGCATTGATCAAGATGTCGAATTCCCCGTCTATCCTATCAGGCTCGGCAAATGCGAGGTCCAGATAGGAAGCGAGTTTGCCACGCTTGGGGTCCTTGTCGATCAGGATAGTCTCCGTACCGGCGATCCGCGAGGCGAGATAGGCGACGAGCGTCCCGACAACGCCAGCGCCGAAAACGGCGACGCGGTCGCCCGGCTGTACGCCAGCATCCCAGATGATGTTGAGCGCAGTTTCCATATTGGCGGCCAGCACCGCCCGTTCCGGCGGCAGCGCCTCAGGCAACAGCGTCACCTGATCGGACGCCAGGATGAAGCGATCCTGGTGAGGATGAAGCGCAAAGACGTGGCGACCGATCAGGTCTGTCGGACCTTCCACGACCTCGCCGACAGCCGCATATCCATATTTGACCGGAAAGGGGAACTCGCCTTCCATATGCGGCCCGCGCATACGCTCGAACTCGCTCTCAGGGACCGCTCCCTTGAAAATCAGGGCCTCGGTCCCGCGGCTGATCCCGCTGTAGAGTGTTCGCACGAGCACTTCGTTCTGAGCAGGCATACCGAGCGGCTCATGCCGGACGAGGCAGATTTCCTTTGCCTCGAACCACAGCGCAGCCGCCGTCTCACCGGCAGAAACGATTTGTTCATTTGCGTCGAGCTTCAAACTGCATGTCCCCCACCCTAAATATGCGTAGCAATGGAACGTATTGCCGTAGAAGACATTTTGTTCCTTAGCCGCCATCAAAATAAATTTATGGCGGATGCGCAAACCATCGCTGAACCTTCGGCGTAATGGTTGCCACTGATAGGGAGAGTACGCCTCATGTCCAAGTCCAGCCAGTCCGCTTTCCAATTCTCAACCGCCGAAATCGAAGTAGAACGCGCCGTAGCCGAGCTGCGCTATGGCCGACCCGTTGTCGTAACGGAGGGGGAACGAAAGCTTGCTGCTCTGGCGCTCGACTGTGTAGCGCCTTCGCTTTTCGATCAATTCGCAGAGGTTACCGAGAACCGCCATAGCCTCTTGTTGACGGCGCCGCGGGCCGGTCGGTTGGGCCTCGGAGCAGAGCAGGACGTGATCACACCGCTGGCCGGCTTGTCTTTCGATGATGCGTCGCGCCTTGCTTACACACTTGGTGCGGAAAAGCCTGCTTTGTGGCAGCCAGCTGATGCGCTCGCGATACAGACGACTGAACTCGCCCGCCTGGCGCTATTGCTGCCAGCAATGGTGCTGGCGGATGTCACCACCATGACAGATCGGTTCGGCGGTTGCTGCGAGATCGCTTCCAGCCGTTTGAAAGGCGCGGATGCCGCCCGCCAGCGCTTCGACAAGGTCGTTCGCACCCGCGTGCCCTTGAAAGATCTTGGTGATGCCGATTTTGTCGTGTTCCGGGGTGGCCTTGCTCAGAAGGATCAGGTCGCCATTATCGTCGGCAAGCCGGATGTCACGAAGACCGTGCCGATCCGCATTCACTCCTCCTGCATTACCGGCGATCTCTGCGGCTCGCTGAAATGCGATTGCGGCGACCAGCTGCGCAATGGTCTTTCCCTGCTCAAGCAGACAGGCGGCGGTGTGCTGCTCTATCTCGACCAGGAGGGGCGTGGCACCGGCATCGGCGCCAAGATGCGCGCCTATGGTTATCAGCATCTCGGCCTCGACACGATCGATGCGGATGCCGAGCTCGGGCTCGCTGAAGATCATCGTCGCTATGAGGCGGCAGTCGCCATGCTCCGGCACCTCGAGATTGCGAAGGTAGCAGTCTATACCAACAACCCGACCAAGATCGCAGGCCTCAAGCTGGGCGGTATCGAAGTCGAGGCGCGAGCACCGGTCACCGGCCGTGTCACGGCGGAAAATGAAAATTATCTACGCACCAAGACCTTGCGGGCCGGACACATGCTGGATCTGGAAACTCTGGTCGCAGCAGAATAAGCTCCAGGCGGGCAGGGAGGATTGCAGGATGGCAAGCGAGCCTGAACGGCTTGGCGGCGATGGCTTCGGTCGGCCATGGGCAGATGCCCAGCTCGACTGGGTCGCGATGCTGCGGCAGCGCCGCGGACTGCTGATGAACACGCTGGCGGGCCTCTCCGGCCTGCTGATCGGTACATCGGTCATCGCGTTGATCGTTTCCTTTCATCTCCCTCTCGGCTGGGACTTCGTGGCCTCGGTCATTCTGTCGCTTGCGCTGATGTTTGCGCTGGTGGTTTATGCTCTGCCCGACCACCCCCATCGCAAGTTCGGCCCGGCCAATCTCGTCACCGCCTTTCGCGCTTGTCTCGTCAGCCTGACTGGTGCAACCGTGCTGTGTTTCGACAGTCTCGCTGCGACCGACACGGCACTCTGGACACTTGCCGGTGTGGTTCTCATTGCCTTGGCTCTCGATGGTGTCGATGGGTATCTCGCACGAAGCTACGGCCATGAATCGTCCTTCGGTGCCCGCTTCGATATGGAAGTCGACGCACTTTTGATCCTGGTGTTGTCCGTCGCCGCAGCCTTTCTGGAAAAGGCCGGGCTCTGGGTCTTGCTGATTGGCCTCATGCGCTACGGCTTCGTGGCCGCAGGCTGGGTCATGCCGAAGCTGAACGGCGAGCTGCTTCCCTCCTTCCGACGCAAGCTTGTCTGCGTCATTCAGATTTCGGCACTCTGCTTGATCCTGATCCCCTTTGTGACCGTTCCCTATTCGACCGCCATCGCAGCGGTCGCGCTTGTGGCGCTCGCCTATTCCTTCACGGTGGATGTCCTCTACCTCCTGCGCCGGCCCGTCACACCATGACCAGTCTCACCGAGCGTCTCTCGACATCATTCGGCCTCGCCCGCTCGCTTGTTGTTTACTACGGCCAGCCCTGGCGCAGATCGGCGTTGCGGCAATTCTATGCATCGATTGTCAAGCCGGGTGAGCTCGTCTTCGATATCGGCGCCCATGTCGGCAGCCGCAGCAGCACCCTGTTGAAGCTCGGAGCGAAAGTCGTTGCCGTCGAGCCACAGCCGGCTTTTGCGGACTTCATCGAAAGCCGCTTTGCAGGCGCCTTGACCGGCTTCGAACGGGTGGCCGTCGGTCGGACCGCCGGGCAGATCGATTTGCTGATTTCGAGCCGCCATCCGACGGTCACAAGCATTTCCAGCCGCTTCGTCGAGACAGTCAAGCAGAGCAAGGGTTTTTCGCAGGTCGTCTGGGACCGCAAGGTCACGGTACCCATGGTGACGCTTGACCATCTGGTCGGGAAATACGGTCTGCCGGCCTTTTGCAAGATCGACGTCGAGGGTGCAGAGGCGGAAATTCTCTGCGGCCTTTCAAAACCGATACCTCTAATCGCCTTCGAATACATTCCAGCCATGCCCTCCGTTGCGTCCAACGCGATCGATCGACTGATGGGCATTGGCAACTATCGCTTCAACCGTGTCGTCGGAGAGCAACATCGATTCGTGTCGGATCGCTGGAAGTCGGCAGACGAACTTTTGGTCGAGCTGTCGCAAATGCCTCCTGAAACCCAATCCGGCGATGTCTACGCCCGCATTGAGACCCGATGACAGGGCGCTCAGGCGCGACGCGGCTTTCCGCGGATAGCCTCGATCGACAGGATCGCGAGACCCGGCAGGGCGCCGGCAAGAGAGAGACCGCCATAGACGATGCTCGCTGCGAGCCCCTGACTGTCCGTGGCGCCAAGCAGCGGCCAGAGCGCCATGGCCGCGGCTTCCCGTGTGCCCCAGCCTCCGAAACCGGCCGGGATCAGCATGGCGATCAGACAGAGCGGGATAATCGTAAAGGCCGCGATCCATGGCAACGAGGCGCCGACCGCATGGCTCGCCAAAAAGAAGGTCGCGACGTAGCTGCCGACAATCACCAGGCTCAGACCGCCCTGAACCGGCAGCGCGCCGCGGCGGATGAAGACGCGAGACAGGTCATCTCCGATACGGCTGAACCCCTCGTAGCGGCGCCTCACGATGAACACGGCGGCACCAACCGCGGCAGCAAACAGCACGAAGCCCAAGACCAGCAGCAGAGCCTGACGTCCGGCATCCTCCCCTCCGAGAACAAGCGGCCAGGCGAACAGGCCGGAAAGCGCCAGAACGAAAAATGCGGCCTGGCCAGAAAGCCGCTCGAAAACCACGGCCTTGGCCGGCCCTTTCCAACCGCCAACACCGGCATTGCGCATGCGGTAAGCGCGCACGGCATCCCCTGCGACACCGCCCGGAAGGCTCTGATTGAGAAGGCTCGCGACGTAGTACTCGCTGATCGCGACGCTTGCCGGGAACGGTTCACCGAGACGGCTTGCGGTAAATCGCCAGCGCAGCGCCGAGACGATAATCTGCATCTGCACCAGAGCGAGACCAGCGATCACATGCAAAGCGGAGATTTGCGAGAAGGCGTCTCGCAACGCGGTCAGATCCGTTCTGGACAGGAGGAATGCCAGGAGCGCAACCAGCGCGACGGGAGCAAGGAAACGCAGAATGGGCAAACGGCAGGGCTTTCGTCGAGGGTGAATGGGTATTTGTTGTCTAATACGGGGAAAGAGAGGCAGCGGACCTTCATGACGGCAAATCCTCTCGCGTGCAATCGGTCTAACCCCTTCAGAAGCGGAGCGACTGGGTCATGAAGTCAGCCGAAATGCTGAAGCCCTATCTCGGCGCAGTCGTGGCAACGGTGATCGCCTGGTTTGCCTTCACCCTGCCGGATCGCCTCGATGCCATCACCTTTCAGGCATTCGCCCGCCTGCCGCTCGAATGGCCGCTCCTGCTGCTGCTGTTGCTTGCAGTCCCACGCAGCCTTCGCCGACCGGTCGGAGTTATATGCGGGCTGGTCCTACTTCTTATCCTTTTCCTAAAGGTAGCCGACATCGGCACTCGGGAGGCCTTTCAGCGCCCATTCAACCCTTACCTCGATATCAAGATGATGGCGGACGGCTGGAACCTGTTCTCCGGAACCGTCGGAACGCTCGCCGCCTTTGCGGCGGTCGCAGCCGCGCTTATCGGCCTGCTATTGGTTCTTCTGCTGTTTCTATGGGCCGCAGCGCGACTGACGGAAATCCAACGCCCCGGACGCTCTTGGCTGGTTCTGTCTCTGGTGGCGGTCACGCTTTTCGGCGGGACTGCGTTCCTCCTGAATGCCCCCCGTGTCGAGGCGCGCATGCCCTCTTACCTCAACAATCGACTGACGCTTGTCATCCGCTCCGTTCAGGACATGCATGTCTTCGAAACCGCTCTGTCGCGGGGCGAGGGACCTCGCAATGGAGCCGGACTTTTCGGGCGCATCAAGGACAAGGACTTCGTGCTGCTCTTCGTGGAATCCTACGGACGCTCTGCGCTGGAGGATCCGCGATATGCGTCGATTACCCGTCCTCGCCTTGAAACAGTTCAAGCCGAAATCGAAAGCGCCGGTCTTGCCTCTGCCAGTGCCTGGGTCACTTCCCCGACCGTCGGCGGTCTGAGCTGGCTTGCCCATGGAACGCTCCTCTCCGGCCTCTGGGTCGACAGTCAGGCGCGCTATGACCGTCTGATGATCAGCCAGCAGCCGAGCCTCAACAGGCTGTTTGCCGAAGCCGGATGGAAGAGCATCGCGGCCATGCCCGCAATCACAATGGATTGGCCGGAAGCGGCTTACTACGGATACCGGCAGATCCTGGCGGCAGCCGACCTCGATTACCAGGGCAAACCCTTCAATTGGGTGACCATGCCGGACCAATACACGCTGTCGGCCTTCGAACGGCTGGGCCGCGCTCCCGCGCGTGCTGCCGGCGAACGTGTGATGGCCGAGGTGGCGCTGATCTCTAGCCATGCCCCTTGGACACCTGTTGCCCGCCTGATCGACTGGGACGATGTCGGCGACGGATCGATCTTCAACGCACAGGCGGAAAGCGGCGATCCGCCTCGGGTCGTCTGGGCCGATCCGGAGCGTGTGCGCGCCCAATACATCCAGACGATTGACTATTCCCTTGAAACGCTCGGCAGCTATATGGCGCGGTTCAGCGAAGACACCGTCTTCGTCATCCTCGGTGACCATCAGCCTGCCGCCATCATCACCGGTCCCAACGCATCGCGCGCCGTCCCGATCCACGTCGTGTCGGCTGACACGGAACTCGTTGCCCGTTTCGAGCGCGAAGGTTTCCTCACCGGCATGCTCCCGGGGACGCAGACCAGGGAGTGGCCGATGAACGAGATGCGGCAGGTTCTGATCGACCTCTTCAGCCAGCCTTGACGGCTAGGCCTTATCTGTCCGGGATCCCAGTCGCAGCTGTTCCTGAGCGCGCCAGTTGGCAGGCGTCATCCCGGTCTGGCGGCTGAAGAAGCGGGAGAAATAGGCCGGATCGGAAAAGCCGAGGCGGAACGAGACTTCCTTGACGCTGCCGGGCGTGAAGAGCAGTTCGCGTTGTGCTTCCTCGATCAGGCGTCTCGCGACGAGCTCCTGTGTACCGAGACCTGTCTTGCCTTTCAGCACACGGTTGAGGTGGGTCGGCGTGATCCCCAGGGCATGGGCGTAAAACGATGCTGGACGATGGTTGCGCACCTCCCGATGCAGCAGTGAGGAGAAGGCTTCGAGCCTTCGGTCGTTGTCATCAGTCTCTTCAGTCTCAGTTCGATCCTGGGCGGCGATGCGGGCGGCAAGCGCCAGAGCCGCTGCAAGCCCCGTTTCCATCAGCACCGTACGCCCCGTAAGCCGCCCCTGCCATTCGCTGGCGACCCTCAGCAGGTGGGAGAGGATCAACTGCCCCTCTGGATCCTGCGGGGCAAGCCGCGTCACGCTGGGCTTGGACAGAAACTGCCCCAGCACGCTTGGCTCTCCCGGCCGAACCGGCAGGCGACTTGCGAGAAACGTAAAGACGTAGCCGTCGATCTCCGGCGAAAAGCGAAACCCGTGCCCGATAGCAGGTGGAACGGCGACGATCGAGATTGGTTCGAAACGGGCAATGTCTCTCTCGAAGACCGCATCGCCGGAGCCGCCTGTCACGAGAAGGATCTGGAAATAGCGTTCGTGTCTGTGCAGCCCGATTTCCCAGTGATGCAGCGCACTTCGCGCCGGAATCGTCTCGCAATGCACCCAGAAGCGCGACCCGGCGGGATCGTCCTCGCCATAAAGCTCGTAGGTCGGGATTGAGGCCCGTAGTGGCTGCTTGCGTTTCGTCATGTTCGATTTGTGCAACAAAAGACGCGATGCGTCCATTGTTGACGACCGCGCTCGCCGTCAAAACTTGTCGAAAGACAAATTGGCAGCACTGTGGGAGGAAACATGCGAACCAAAGTCGTCATCATCGGATCAGGTCCGTCCGGCCTCTTGCTCGGCCAGCTTCTCACCAATGCGGGTATCGACAATGTGATCGTCGACCGCGTCGGCAAGGACCACATTCTGTCTCGCGTGCGGGCCGGGGTGCTCGAAGAGGGAACCGTCGGCCTCGTGGATCGCGCTGGCGTCGGCGAGCGCCTGCATCGGGAAGGTCTTCCGCATGACGGTTTCTCCCTTGCGTTCGATGGCCGCGACCATCGTATCGACCTCTTCGATCTGACCGGTGGCAAGCGGGTCATGGTCTATGGCCAGACGGAACTGACGCGCGATCTCATCGAGCGCCGCGAGCATGATGGCGGTGTGACGATCTACGATGCCGCCAACGTCGTTCCCTCCGGTTTCGACGGCGACCAGCCGCATGTCACCTTCGAGAAAGATGGTGTCACGCAGCGCATCGATTGCGACTTCATCGCCGGATGTGACGGCTTCCACGGCGCGAGCCGCAAGGCCGTGCCCGAAGGCGCGATCAAGACCTTCGAAAAGATCTACCCCTTCGGCTGGCTGGGGATCCTCGCGGACGTGCCGCCGGTCAACCATGAACTCATCTACGCAAACCACCCGCGCGGTTTTGCGCTGTGCTCGATGCGGTCCGAAACCCGCAGTCGCTACTATGTCCAGTGTTCGCTCGACGATAAGGTCGAGATGTGGTCCGACGACCGCTTCTGGGACGAACTGCGCCGTCGCCTGCCGGCCCATCACGCAGAGGTGATGGTGACGGGACCGAGCTTCGAAAAATCGATCGCGCCGCTGCGTTCCTTCGTCGCCGAGCCGATGCGTTTCGGGCGGATGTTCCTCGTCGGCGATGCTGCGCACATCGTCCCGCCGACCGGCGCCAAGGGCTTGAACCTCGCCGCATCCGACGTCTACTACCTCATCGAGGGACTTCTCGAACATTACCAGGAGAAGTCCGATGCGGCACTCGACGCCTATTCCGCGCGGGCTCTCGGCCGAGTCTGGAAAGCGGTTCGCTTCTCCTGGTCGATGACCACATTGCTGCACCGTTTTCCGGATACCGGAGATTTCGGCCAGAAGATCCAGGAAGCAGAACTCGATTACCTCACGCATTCGAGAGCCGCATCGACAGCCATGGCGGAGAACTATGTCGGGCTTCCCTATTGACGTGCCGACTGAGCGGCACCACTTGTCAAAAAACAATCGTTTGTTAGACTTACAAAAATAGATCGGATCGGGGAGGCCGCCGATCCCTTGAATACCCTGCTTGTGGAAGATCGTAACAGGATTGCAACAGAGCGGGTGGGGCAGTCGAACAAGACTGACCAGTTTCTGAACCTGATGATAATGGAGGAGGAAAATCCATGAATATGCATGTGTCGCTGTTGATCAATGGTGCCGAAAAGGCAGCCGCCGGCGGACGGACTTTTACCCGCATCAATCCCTTTACGCAGGAAGTGGCGACCACGGCCTCGGCCGCGAGCCTCGAGGATGCCAACGCTGCCGTAGAAGCGGCTGCTGCAGCCTTCCCGGCTTGGTCGAAGACCGGCCCCGGTGAGCGCCGCAAGATCCTGCTAAAGGCTGCAGACATCATGGAATCGAAGACCGCCGAGTTCTCCGAACTCGTGGTCGCCGAAACCGGTGCTACCGGCCATTGGGGCGCCTTCAACGTCATGGTTGCGGCAAGCATGCTGCGCGAAGCCGCTTCCATGACCACCCAGATCTCGGGCGAAGTCATCCCGTCCAACAAGCCGGGTTCGCTGTCCATGGGCATGCGCCAGGCCGTTGGCGTCTGCCTTGGCATCGCGCCGTGGAATGCGCCGATCATCCTCGGCACCCGCGCGGTCGCCATGCCGCTCGCCTGCGGCAACACCGTGATCCTGAAGGCGTCCGAACAGTGCCCTGGCACCCATCGTCTCATCGCTCAGTGCCTCGTTGAAGCCGGCCTTCCGACGGGCGCCATCAGCGTCATCACCAATGCGCCCGAGGATGCAGCCCAGATCGTCGAAGCCCTGATCACCAACCCGGCAGTCAAGCGCGTCAACTTCACCGGCTCCACCAAGGTCGGCAAGATCATCGGCGAACTGTGCGGTCGTCATCTGAAGCCGGCTCTTCTGGAGCTCGGAGGCAAGGCGCCGCTCGTCATCCTCGACGATGCCGACATCGACGCTGCCGTGAACGCCGCCGCCTTTGGTGCCTTCGCCAATATGGGCCAGATCTGCATGTCGACCGAACGCATCATCGTCGATGAAAAGATCGCCGACGAGTTCGTCGCAAAGCTCGCGGCGAAGGCCTCCAAGCTGCCGGCCGGTGACCCGAAGGGCCATGTCGTGCTTGGCTCGCTCATCAGCCTCGACTCCGCAAAGAAGATGGACGAGCTGATCGCAGACGCCGTCTCCAAGGGCGCGAAGCTTGTTGCCGGTGGCAAGCGCGAAGGCAGCGTCGTCGAAGCAACCTTGCTCGACAATGTCACCTCGGACATGCGGATGTATCAGGAAGAAAGCTTCGGCCCGGTCAAGCCGATCATCCGCGTGAAGGATGAGGAAGAAGCGATCCGCGTTGCCAACGACACGGAATACGGTCTGTCGGGCGCCGTCTTCAGCCGCGACATCCGCCGTGCTCTGGCCGTTGCAGCGCGCATCGAATCAGGCATTTGTCACATCAATGGCCCGACGGTCTTCGACGAGCCGCAGATGCCGTTCGGTGGCGTCAAGGGCAGTGGCTATGGTCGCTTCGGCGGCAAAGCCGCCATCTCCGAGTTTACGGAGCTGCGCTGGATCACCATCGAAGACCCGAACCAGCACTATCCCTTCTGATCTCCAAATAGAAACGGCCGCCAACAGGCGGCCGTTTCATGTTGTACTGTACGCAGGAGTCATTAGTCGGTCTGGCTGTTGCGTGGGATGATATCGGCATAGACACGCTTCAAGCCTTCGATGAACTGCTCCAGTTCCTCGGGCGAAAACCGCGAGGTGAAGCGCAGCTCGTGCTGTCGCTGGATGTTGCGCGCCTGCTTCAAGACCTCAGCTCCCGCCTCGGTCAACAGCAGTTCCTGGCGTCGTCGATCGATGGGAGATGGCTGCCTTTCCAGAAGATCGCGGCTTTCCAGACGGTTCACCAATGCCATCATTGTAGCCCGGTCCATGCTGAGCTGGTTGGCGATGTCGATCTGGCTGACCCGCGGATTGGCTGCGATCAGTTCCAGAACGGCAAATTGCTTCTGCGTCAGCCCGATGTCACCCATGGCGGCCGTGTAGTCCTGATAGATGGCGACATTCGCCATCCTGAGGTGAAAGCCGAGAATGTCGTCGAGGCGCCCTGTGCGTAATGGTGAGCCCACTTCGAAGACGTCGTCGTCATTCGCAGGCTTCAGGTCATTGTGTCGAGTCATGGCTGCTCTTCCAATCATGCGGCATCTTAACTGCTGATTCATTCATGATCACTTTCGACTGCAACAGTCAAATTGCCGCTTGTCAAACCTTTGGAGGTGAAATAGTATGCGTAGCATACAATTCGCCAAGGAGGCCCCTCAGGGGTGGCGATGAGGAGGACAAGCATGCAGCCTGAAATCGAGTCTGTTCTGGCAGTCAGGGGAGCCGTCGGCCTTGAGACGGACGATCCCGTCATCTACCGCGCTCAGGTGACGCCGGAACGGCCGGCGGTCTACGAAGTGGCGACCGGACGAACACTGAATTATGCGGCATTGGATCTCGCCGTGGCCCGCGCCGCATACCGCCTTCTGGAGATCGTTGGCAATCCGCATGCCATGCAGCGCATCGCCTTTCTGGGGCGCAACTCCATCGAGCAGATCACCGTGTGCCTTGCATGTCAGCGCGCAGGCCTGGTCTTCGTGCCCTTGAACTGGCGCCTCGGCGCAGCCGAGCTCGGACAGATCATCGCCGATTGCGAGCCTTCGCTGCTGCTGCATGATGCAGAATTCGCGCCGGTCCTCGCCGAGATCTCCACGGCAATGCCGCGGACCATTGCCGTGGAAGGCGTCGCTGGCTGGGCCGAGCTTGTTGCCACGGCACCACGGGCAAAGCCAGCTGCGGTCGATGCGGATGCACCCTGCATCATGCTCTATACCTCGGGGACTACGGGGAGCCCAAAGGGTGTGGTCATCACACGCCGCAACGCCTTTGCCTCCGCCGTCAACTTTTCGCTCGTTGGGGAAGTCACCAGTCACTCTGTCACGCTCTGTGATCTGCCGTTTTTCCATACGATCGGTCTGGTCGCGATCGGACGCACGACACTGATGATGGGCGGACGCCTGGTCATCTCCGATCGCTTCATCCCCGACCGCACCCTTTCAGTCCTCGGAGATCCAGCGCTCGGCATTACCCATTATTTCGCGGTCCCGCAGATGGCGGCGGCCCTTCGAAACGCTCCCGCCTGGGACCCGACGGCTCTGAAAGCACTGCAGGCGATCTTCATCGGAGGGGCGCCATTGTCGCCAGCGCTGATCGAAACCTTCCTCGAAGACGGCATTCCGCTCGTTAACGGCTACGGCATGAGCGAAGCCGGGACGACGATTCACATGCCGCTGGATCTTGATGCAGTCGCGCGGCATCCTGGCAGCGTCGGCTATCCCGCACCGCTTCTCGCCGTTCGGCTGGTCGGCGATGACGGTCAGGATGTGCCGGATGGCGAGGTCGGTGAAATCTGGGTGAAGGGTCCCTCGGTCACGCCAGGCTATTGGAACAATCCGGAAGAGACTGCCCGGGCTTTCGTCGGCGAATGGTATCGCACGGGGGATCTTGGCCGACGTGGTGAAGGAGGCGTCATCTACGTCCCGGATAGACTCAAGGACATGTACATCTCCGGTGGGGAGAACGTCTTCCCGGCAGAGATCGAGGCCGTCATCGGCGCGCATCCCAAGGTCCGGGATGTTGCTGTGCTGGGGCTGCCCGATCCGAAATGGGGCGAATGCGGCGTCGCCTTCATAGTCGCCCAAGCAGACTTGCCCTCTGCCGACGAAATCCTCGCCCATTGTGCCGATCGTCTGGCGTCCTACAAGCGCCCGGCCCGCATCGTCTTTCTCGACCAGATCCCGCGAACGGCATCCGGAAAGGCGCAGAAACACATCCTGCGCCAAGCCCATGCCAACACCTGAACACCTTCGACCGGGCCCATGCCCCAAGAAATGCCTCAAGGAGCCATCATGACTGAGACAAACACCACGCCAGATCCGGTTCTGGTCGAATTTGACAACGGCATCGCCTTCGTGACCCTGAACCGGCCGGAAAAGCGCAATGCGATGAACCCGAAGCTGAATGTCCGCATGCTGGAAGTGCTGGACGAATTGGAAGCCGATGATCGCTGCGGCGTGCTCGTCCTGCGCGGCGCTGGCCAGTCCTGGTCCGCCGGCATGGATTTGAAGGAATATTTCCGGGAGAATGACGGCAAGGGCCGTGCGGCTGTCCTGAAGAGCCGCCGTCAGTCTGGTGGCTGGTGGAACCGCCTGATGTATTTCGAAAAGCCGACCATCGCCATGGTCAACGGCTGGTGCTTCGGCGGCGCCTTCACGCCGCTCGTTTCCTGCGATCTCGCGATTGCCGCAGACGAAGCCACGTTTGGCCTTTCGGAAATCAACTGGGGCATCCTGCCGGGCGGCAATGTCACCCGCGCCGTTGCGGAAGTGATGAACCACCGGGACTCGCTCTATTACATCATGACCGGCGAGACCTTCGGCGGTCAGAAGGCCCGTGAGATGGGCCTCGTCAACGAGTCCGTACCCCTGGCTGACCTTGAGACCCGCGTCCGCGCTCTCTGTGCAAGCCTGCTCGAAAAGAACCCCGTGGTGCTCAAGGCTGCCAAGGACACGTTCAAGCGCGTGCGCAACATGCCTTGGGAACAGGCCGACGACTACATCTACGCCAAGCTGGAGCAGATGCTCTTCCTCGACAAGAGCAACGGCCGCGCCGAGGGCCTGAAGCAGTTCCTCGACGACAAGACCTACCGTCCCGGTCTCGGCGCCTACAAGCGCTGACTGTCGGGTTGAATGGATCAAACGAACCGGTGATGGGTGACCTCATCACCGGTTTTTCTGTGTTCTGCGGGCGCGCAGCAACAGAGGGAGCCTCACACATTCGTGTTCCCTAGGGCCCCATCCCGTCCGGGGTATTCGGCCTCAAGCATCGGAACGAATTGCGCCCTAAAGCATTGTATGTGCAAGCGGATCGTTGAGCAGCGCGAGATGGACTTTCCCGGCAGACATGACCGGGTAGCGAATTGAAAGCTGTGCGTTACCGCCAACAAGGAGAACGAAAATGGGTTCCACATCCGACAAGATTTCCGGCAAGACGAATGAACTCGTAGGCAAGGCCAAGCAGGCCGTCGGTGACGCCACCGACAACCACAGCCTGGAAGCCAAGGGCGCGGCTCAGGAAGCCAAGGGCCATGGCCAGCAGGTCAAGGGTGAAGCCAAGGACGCCGTGAAGAACGTCGTCGACAAGGCCTAAGTCTCATCGACTTCAGCGTTTGGCCCGCCATTGGCGGGCCTTTTGCTGTTTGAAAGAGAGTTGTTCAGAGGAGACGGGCCGACAGGGTTTGTCCAGCCCTCTCGGTTCAAACGCACGCAGCACTTAGTCCAGATAGCGCGCGATTTCCTGCCCGGCAGCCAGATAGGCGCCTGCCTCGGTTTTGAAGCTGACACGCCCGTCGCGCGCTGCGATAACCTGGGTTTCCATCTTCATCGCTTCCATCACCGCAATCAGCTCGCCGCTTTGCACCTCTGCACCCTCTTCGACCTTGAACGCCTGCAGCGTGCCCGAAATGGGCGCGGCGATACTCATGCTGTCTTGCGCCTTGGCGGTGGAAGGTTCTGCGCCGCCAGCCTGTCCACCAGCGATATTGCCGAGGCCGGAAAGCAGCATGGCGGGGATCGCCAGTTCGTGCCTTCTGCCATCAATCTCGACGTGGGTCCGGATCAGGGACGCATCAGAGACCGGCTCCGGACGGGCGGCGGCCGTAAGCGGCTCGGCGAAATCCGTCTCGATCCAGCGGGTGTGGACGCGGAAGCCTTCTTCTCCGGTGAAGTCGCGGTGTTCCATGGCCGCGCGATGGAAAGGCAAGACGGTCGCCACGCCTTCGATCTTGAACTCGGCGAGTGCCCGTCGAGCACGTGCAAGGGCCTGCTCGCGTGTCGCGCCGGTCACGATCAGCTTCGCCATGAGGGAATCGAAGGTGCCGGGAATGGTCGAACCGCTGACGACGCCCGAGTCCAGGCGAACACCGGGACCCGAAGGCGGATCGAAACGGGTGATCGCACCCGGCGTCGGCAGGAAGCCGCGGCCCGGATCTTCGGCATTGATGCGGAATTCGATCGAGTGGCCCCGCGGGGCAGGGGTCTCCGGCACATCGAGTGCCTTGCCTTCGGCAATCCGGAACTGTTCCACCACGAGATCGATCCCCGTGGTTTCTTCGGTCACCGGATGTTCGACCTGCAGACGGGTGTTTACTTCCAGGAATGAGATGGTGCCGTCGACCCCGAGCAGAAACTCGACCGTACCCGCGCCCGAATAGCCGGCAGCTGCACAAATCTTCTTGGCCGCTTCGTGGATCGACTGACGCTGTGCGTCGGACAGGAAGGGTGCTGGCGCCTCCTCGACGAGCTTCTGGTTGCGCCGCTGCAGCGAGCAGTCACGGGTGCCGAGGACAAGCACATTGCCATGTTTGTCGGCAAGAACCTGCGCCTCGATATGGCGTGGCCGATCGAGGAAGCGCTCGAGGAAACACTCGCCACGCCCGAAGGCGGCCTCGGCCTCGCGCACGGCCGAATGATAGAGCTCTGCCACCTCCTCCATCTTCCAGGCGACCTTGAGGCCACGTCCGCCGCCGCCATGGGCAGCCTTGATGGCGACGGGAAGCCCATGCTGCTTGGCAAAAGCGATGACCTCTTCGGCGGTCTCGACCGGACCATCGCTGCCTGCGACCAGCGGAGCACCCACCGACTGTGCGATCCGTCGCGCCTCGACCTTGTCGCCGAGGGCCTCGATGACTTCCGGGTCCGGGCCAATCCAGGCAAGCCCCGCCTCCTGGACGGCGCGAGCGAACTCGGCGCGTTCGGACAGGAAACCGTAGCCGGGATGGACGGCATCCGCCCCCGAGCGCTTCGCAATGTCGAGGAGCTTCTCGATGTCGAGATAGGTCTCGGCGGGACGGCTGCCGCCTAGGCCATAGGCCTCGTCTGCGAGCTTGACGAACACTGCATCCATGTCCGGATCGGCGTAGACGGCAACGGATTGGAGCCCGTAGTCGCGGCAGGCGCGGATGATACGCACGGCGATTTCGCCGCGATTGGCAATCAGCACTTTTTTCATCGGGGTCTCCTCACTGTCTTCTTGGGCTTTCATCGCGGCGCTGCGGGCCATGCCCTGTCGGGCATGATCTCGGCGAAGCGCGTGATGGGCCGGAACTGGATTTTGGCATTCACCGGGATCTGCCCGGCGAGATCGAGATGATATTCGGCGACCGTGCCGATGACCGGATAACCGCCTGTCAGGGGGTGATCGGCAAGGAAAAGCACAGGCTGGCCACTATGCGGAACCTGGATCGCGCCGGTCGCCGTGCCTTCGCTCGGAAGCTCCGCCTTGTCCTTACGTTCAAGCGGCTCCGGACCGGACAAGCGGATGCCGACCCGGTTCGACTGCGGCGTCACCTCAAAGACCTGGGATGAAAGCGTGGAGATGCCGTGCTCGGTGAACCAGTCGCTGCGTGGCCCCATGACCACATCAAGCGTAACGATCTCGCCCGGTGCGGGGCAGTCGAAGGCGGGGCTCTCGGTGAGCGATACGGGAGAAAGGCTGTGCTCGGCCGTGCCAACCGCAAGCATCGCGCCCATGCCGACCGGGTCGGGACCGACGACGGCAAGCGTATCGGTCGACGCGCTGCCGAGCACCGGCGCCACGTCGATGCCCCCGCGAAAGGCGAGATAGCTGCGTGCGCCTCGGGCGGCAAAGCCGAGTGTTACGCGATCGCCGGCTTCGAGCGAGATGGGTTGATAGCTGGACGCCTCCGTCACGCGGCCCTTCGCGTCCTGAATGGAGACAGGGCAGGGCGCACCGGTCAGCGCCATCACGCCAGTGCCGGAGATCTCGAACGAGAAGCCACCCATGGCAATTTCCAGACAAGGGGTGTTGACCGGATTGCCGACGATGCGGTTTGCGGCCCGGAACGCGCCCTGGTCCAGCGCACCGGCGGAGGAGACACCCTGACCCGTCTGACCGAAGCGACCGAGATCCTGCACCAGCGCCGGCATCGGGGCGGCCGTGACCTTGATGGTGGTAGATGCCGCATACTCTGCAACGGGGGGCGTGGCTACATCCGATGTCACCGAGGCGATGACTGGCTGTGTTCGTTTAGCCAGATCGAAAAAGCGTACGCGGTATCCCGGCTGGAAAAGGGCAGGCGGCTCGCGCGTCAGATCCCACATTTTCACGGGCGTCGTGCCGATGATCTGCCAGCCGCCCGGGCTCGCCTGCGGATAGACCCCGGAAAAGGCGCCGGCGAGTGCAACGGAGCCAGCGGGGATCTTCGTCCGAGGGCTCTGGCGCCGCGGCACCTGCAGGGCCGGATCGCCACCGACGAGATAACCGAAGCCGGGAGCAAAGCCGCAGAAGGCGACTGTGAACTCGCTTGCGGTATGTCGTTCGATCACGTCCGCAATCGACAAGCCCGTCAGATCAGCGACATCCTGGAGATCCTCACCGTCATAGCTGACGGGGATCTCGACCAGCATGTCCGATGGCGGGATCTTGACCGAGAGGTCGCGCGTGCTGATCGCCGCCGCCAGCTTTTCCGCCGTCAGCATTTCCGCACGAAAGCGGATCATCAAAGTGCGCGCGGCCGGCACGATGTCGACCACGCCGTCGACGGGCTCCGCCTCCAGCGAGGCGAAGAGCGCGAGCGTCTCGTCGAGATCCTTCAATTCGACGATCAGAACGTTCAGGCTGACGGGAAGAAAACGCATCTTGGCCTCAGGCGTGATAGGCGGAATCGGGAATATCGGTGATGAACATGTGGCCCGGTGCATGTGTGATGGCAAACGGAACCTTAGACGCCATGACCGCAGCTTGCGGCGTCACCCCGCAGGCCCAGAAGACCGGCACTTCGCCCGGCTCGATCCGCACGGCATCGCCGAATTCCGGTCTGCCGAGATCGACAATGCCGAGCTCTTCCGGCGCACCCACATGCACGGGCGCGCCGTGAACCGCCGGGAAGCGGCCCGAAATGGTGGCCGCATCCGCCACGCGCGCCGCCGGGATGGGTCGCATCGAGACGACCAGATTGCCTTGCAGTCGACCCGCAGGCCGGCAGGGGCGATTGGTCAGGTACATCGGCACATTTGACTTGTCGGTGATGTGGCGGATCTCGATGCCCGCCTCGATCATCGGCGTCTCGAAGGTGAAGCTACAGCCAATCAGGAAGCTGACGAGATCGGGATGTTCTGCCCAGGCTGCGCTTGCGTCCGTCACCTCCTCGGCAAGCTGACCGTCGCGCCAGATCCGATAGAGCGGTACATCGCGCCGCAGATCGGCACCATCGGCGAGTACGGTCGCATGCGAGCCCGGATCGGAGACGTCGAGCACGGGACAGGCCTTCGGATTGCGCTGTGCATAGAGCAGGAAGTCGAAGGCCCAGTCACGTGGAAGCACGATCATGTTCGCCTGGGTGAAGCCAGGCGCCACGCCCGAAGTCGGCTCAATGGCGCCGCTGCGATAGCGCTCTCTGGCCGCCCGCGCTGCAGCCGTATCCACATGCCGCAAAGTGTCGAGATTGATCATCGAACGTCTCCTGTTGAGGGCGTCAGCGCGTCAGGAAGGACCGAACCACGATGCCGTCCTTCTCAAAGGCCTGGCGGATCTCGCGTGCGATCGCGACGGCGCCGGGGCTGTCGCCATGGACGCAGATCGATTGCGCATCGATCTTGATCGTGGATCCGTTGATAGCCTCGATCGTGCCGTCATGCGCGAGTTGCAGCATGCGCTTGGCGATGAGGCCCGCATCATGCAGCACCGCGCCGGCTTCGCGCCGTGATACCAGCGCACCTGACGGCGTGTAGGCACGGTCAGCAAAAGCCTCCGCTACGACTTTCAGTCCCGATGCACGGGCAAGCTCCAGGATCGGTGACCCAGCAAGCCCCATCATGACAAGATCAGGATCGACCGCCTTGATGCCGTCGATGACGGCCTGTCCCTGCTTGGCGTCATGGGCGATGCGGTTGTAGAGCGCCCCATGCGGCTTGACGTATCCGACCGTCACGCCCGCTGCCGCCGCGACGCCTCTGATCGCGCCGATCTGGTAGATCACATCGGCGGTGAGTTCCGCCGACGTGACATCCATGTCGCGCCGGCCGAAGCCGACGCGATCCGGGTAGGAGACATGCGCCCCGATCGAAACGCCGCGCTCTGCCGCAGCCTTCACGGTCTTCAGTATGCCGAGCGGATCGCCGGCATGGAAACCGCAGGCGACATTGGCGCTGGAGACGATGGAGAGCATCGCCTCGTCGTCGCCCATGGCCCAGGCGCCATAGCTTTCCCCGAGGTCGCTGTTCAGATCGATGGCAGTCATGTCTTCCTCCCTGTTCTCGTTCTCAGGCCGCGGTCAGCAGCGCGAAGATCGGTCCGATCGACTTGTAGCCCATGTACCAGGTGAGCGCACAAGTCAGTGCTCCCAGGATCAGCAGCCAGCGCGGATAGCGATAGCCACCCATCAGATCGGAGCGTGCCCATCCGGCATAGATGAAGATGGTGAGGCCAATGGGCAGGATGAGGCCGTTCAAACCGCCGACGAAGACCAGCATCTGTGCCGGCGGCGTCGTGATGATGATGTAGAAGAACAGCGAAACCGCGATGAAGATGACGGTCGCGATGTTGCGAGCGCGTTCGGTCATGTCCTTTTTGAAGACGGTGACGAAGGATACCGAGGTATAGGCCGCGCCGATGACCGAGGTGATCGCAGCGGCCCAGAAGATCGCACCGAAGATGCGCATGCCGACGTCGCCTGCGGCAGCCTGGAATGCCTGGGCTGCCGGGTTGGCGCCAGCACCGGTGACGTCGATCGCTACACCGCTGGCGACAACGCCGAGGATGGCGAGGAAGAGTACGTAGCGCATGACCCCGGTGACGGCGATGCCGGTCAGAGCGGCGCGGTTGACAGCGCCGAGGTTCTCGATGCCAACAGTGCCCTTGTCGAGCAGACGGTGGGCGCCGGAATAGGTGATGTAGCCGCCGACCGTACCGCCGACGATCGTCGTGATCGTCGCAAAATCGATCGTGCTCGGCAGGAAGGTCTGGAAGAAGGCGTCACCCACCGGCGGCTGCGAGACAAGCGCGACGTAAACGGTCAATACGATCATCATCAGGCCGGCGACGACGATGACGCGGTCGATCGCCACACCTGCGCGGTGCGAGAGGAAGATACCGATCGCGATCAAGGCGCTAATTGACCCGCCCAGCTTGGGGTCGAGGCCGAGAAGCGCATTGAGGCCAAGGCCGGCGCCGCCGATATTGCCGATGTTGAAGAACAGGCCGCCGACGATGACGAGGATCGCCAGCACATAGCCGGTGCCGGGAATGGCGGCGTTCGCGATATCTGACGCGCGCATCTTGGTCAGCGTCACGATCCGCCAGATGTTCAGCTGGACCACGAAGTCGATGAGGATCGAGGCGAGGATCGCAAACGCGAAAGCGGATCCGAGCTTTGTCGTGAATGTTGCGGTCTGGGTAATGAAACCAGGCCCGATGGCGGACGTCGCCATGAGAAAGATTGCGGCGATCAAGGCGCCGCGGCGCGTCTTGGCGGACATGCCGCCGGTTGCGGCTCCATCGGGAGCTGTCGAAGTCTGTTCCATATTTACCCTCTCGGTTGACCTGTCCCGGCTTTGCGCGGGGCTTGTTGTTCACCTGCAGGGGGTAGCCTCTCGTGGTTTCACAATTCTGTCAATATTGTTCAACGATTTTATTTGATCGTTCTACTTGATTGCCGCAATGTTGAGCAAATTGATACTCGGATAAGCAGTTTTCCGCTGTCCAAGGACAATTTTTGGCCGTGATTGGCTGCCGCCTTGCTGCGATTTCGCACATGGACGATAAGGCAGCGGAGCTGTCCACCGATCGTCGCTTCGGGATGGCTTGTGAAACTGCACCGGGCTGACCGGCACCTGGGGAATGAGCATGGCAGAGACGGAAACGACAGCAGCCTTGGCGCCACGCCTGGCGGAAGCAATTCGCGACAGACTGATCAGCGGAGAGCTGAAGCCCGGACAGCGCTTGTCGGAAGCTGCGCTCAGCGCCGATTTTGCCGTGTCGCGCAACTCGCTGCGCGAGGCATTCCGGCTATTGACCAAAGACGGTCTGCTTCAGCACGAACCGAACAGGGGTGTTTTCGTCGCAACGCCCAGCATGGCTTCGATCATCGATATCTACCGCGTTCGCCGCCTTGTCGAGTGTCAGGCGCTGTCCAATGCCTATCCCAACCACCCGGCAGTTGCCCGCATGCGGGCGGCAGTCGAGACCGCCCGTGCGGCGAGTAAGCTCAACGACTGGACCGCGGTCGGTAGCGAGAACATGAAATTCCACGCAGCAATTGTCGATCTGGCGGATAGCGAGAGACTGACAGGCTTTTATGCGCAGATCGCCGCCGAACTGCGCTTGAGCTTCGGCCTGCTGAAAGAGCCGGAACTGCTGCACGCGCCCTACGTCGAGATGAATGCGGCCATTCTTGAAAAACTGGTGGCAGGCGATCCCAAGGGAGCGGCCGCCGCCTTGGAAGCCTATCTCCTGCAGTCCGAACGGACGGTGCTGGCGGCCTTCTCCCGGATCTGAAGACGCAACACCGAGCCTCGCGGTTAGAGGGAAGCGGTAATGCCTCCGTCCACATAGAGGATGTGGCCGTTGACGAAGGAAGACGCGTCGGATGCGAGAAAGACGCAGGCTCCTGCCAGTTCCTCGACCTTGCCCCAGCGCCCCGCCGGCGTGCGTCTCGACAGCCAGGTTGTGAAATCCGGATCTGCAACCAGTGCCGCATTGAGCGGCGTCTCGAAATAGCCGGGCGCAATCGCATTGCATTGCAGCCCATGGCGTGCCCAATCGGTCGCCATGCCCTTGGTGAGGTTGCCGACGGCGCCCTTGGTCGCCGTGTAGGGCGCGATGGTCGGACGCGCGAGTGCCGTCTGGACGCTGGCGATGTTGATGATCTTGCCACGCTTGCGGCCGATCATGTGTCGGGCGACGGCTTGGCCGACATTGAAAACGCTTGAGACATTCGCGGCCAGCAGCTTTTCGAACGCGTCGGCCGGGAAATCTTCCAGCGGCGCTCGGTGCTGCATGCCGGCATTGTTGACAAGGATGTCAATCGGACCGACGTCTGCTTCGAACCGGCCGACAGCATCCCGCACGGCCACATGATCGGTCACGTCGAACGGCAGGATCCTCGCTCCGGATCCAAGCTTTGCTGCAGCCACCTTGAGCTTGTCCAGACTGCGTCCGTTCAGCACGATCTCCGCGCCGGCCTGCTGCAAGCCGGATGCGAGCGCAAGTCCGATGCCTTGAGATGAACCGGTGATCAGCGCCCGCCGGCCCGAAAGATCGAAAAGCTTGTGCATTCTATCCGCCTTCACTCCAAATGTTCGACACCTCGGACTTGGCCAAGGCACAATCAAAGTCAAGGCAATTGGGCGGCTACTCAGTTCGCAGGAAGCGTTTCGTCCGCTGTCAGGCTCGCTTCCCTGAAGCGCGCTTCAAACTCCAGGCGTAGCGCCCGTCGTGTTTCGGCAGCGCGCTGGCGGCGTTTGCGAATGTCGGTTTGCGCCGCATAGGGAGGGACAGCCGTCGGTCTGCCTTCGGCATCGACGGCGACCATGGTGAAGTAACAGGAATTCGTGTGGCGCCGCTCGCCGGTCCTAATGTTTTCGGCCTCGACCCGAATGCCGACTTCCATCGATGTCCGACCGGCATGGTTGATTGAGGCCCGGAACGTTACGAGTTCACCGACATGGATCGGCTGGCGAAACACGACCTGATCCACCGACAACGTCACCGCATATTGTTGCGAGTATCGCGAAGCGCAGGAATAGGCGACCCGGTCGAGAAGATTGAGCAGCGCGCCGCCATGCACCTTGCCGGAAAAATTCGCCATGTCGGGGGTCATCAGGACAACCATCTCGAGTTGACTGGTGTCGTGCGGTTCGTCCATGAAATACCCTCTGCGCTTTTTCCTGCTCCCCATCCTATTGTGCGGCGCGATAGGCGCAAGTGTCACACTGTGCAGGCGGAAGAGTTGTTGATTACCACTGAGGTAGCCGAACGTCGCGCTTCCTGCCGGCTGTGCGAGGCCAACAAGCCGTTCGCGATGTCGCTGTGACTGCGACTACTCATCGGGATTGATCCCCTTGGGACGGCAGAACACGCGCACGAACCGATCGATGCAGATTTTAGACTCCCGTCATGCACGCATTTGGAGAAAGATACGGCCGCCGACCCTGCCGGCGCGTCCGCTGGGGCATGTCTGGATTGCCGCCGCACCTAAGCCTGTTTCAAGTCCTTTCATCACGCGCGGTCCCCATTTGTGCCGCATGATTTTTCCTGTCATGCCCCGGCGGACTGCCGGCCGATGACGCTGACCGCGCCGGCTGGATTGATGGACGTAAAGACGAGTTCGCCGCTGCGCGGAACGATCGATGTCAGCCCCGTGATGTTGACCTGATGCGTGACGAGAACCAGCGGGAGGTCGCCCGGACTGCTCGATAGCCAAGCCCTGAGCGCTTCCGTCTGTGAGGCGCCGTTCTCCGCCCGGCCGAAAAAGGAATTGAGAAGCGGCTGCGGCGAGACCGGCCCCAGATCCAGTAGACGCGCGGTGTCCAGACAGCGACACCATTCACTCGAATAGACCGCCGCCCTGTCGATCCCCTTTTCGCGCAGCAAGGAGCCGATCCGCTGCGCCTGGGCCCGACCCTCATCGGAGAGATTACGCTGCGTGCTGCAATCGCCGAGGCGCATGCCAGGCGGATCGCCGGTCCCCGGCGCAATCGCATGCCGGAGAAGCACGAAGGCGCGCCTGGTGCGCAGTGCTTCCCAAGGATCGGCACTGCGCGCCGGTATCCCGGCCAAAACGAACAAGGAGGTCATCAGAAAAGAGCGTCGCGAAAGCATGGCGGTCGTTTCCTGTGTTCAAGATATCCCGTCTGTTCGTTCTACGGTGTCCGAAACCCTGAAGATCGCCCCGAGGCTGCACATCTGTGTGAACGGTCACTCTTTGGCGTCACTTCGTCGAAACCTGATGCGGCCCGTAAAGATTGCATTCACCTTTTCCCGGTAAAGCTTTGTTAGCAATTCCCAGAGGCCCCGGGTGTCCGACTTCGAATGCGCCCGGCATTTGTTTTGAGTTCTGTGCCATGCGTTCCAAGGTTGTCCCTTCGCTCCTCATCGGCTGTCTGGTGCTTGCCGGATGCAGTGCTCGCACCAATCCGATAGAAGCCCTGCAACTTGGATCAAAGCGGGCGCCCCAACAGGTTCAGACTGCCGCAGCCCCGACACCTGCCGTTGCCGTCAGCGAGCAAACCGGTTCCATTTCATCCGTCGCCTCGACCTCCGGCCGTGACCCGCAGGCTCTGTCCTGGGCTGGTGACACGCCGACCCAGGCGCATTTCGATACGCCACCCATGACGGCCGGCATGCCCGTGCCCGATCAGCGGCCAATGGCCATGCTGTCGTCGCCGATACGCGCGGTCCTCGCACCTCGCGACCCGTCAGCGCGTTCCGGCGGACGCCATCGTGTTTACAATCAGCGCTTCAGCGACGCCAAGCCGATCAATTTCGGTAAGGTGGCACCGAAACATCACGCCGTACACGGCGTCGACGTTTCGCGCTGGCAGGGCAACATTGACTGGCAAACTCTGCGGAGCCAGGGCGCCAACTTCGCCTACATCAAGGCGACCGATGGGGGCGATCATCTCGATCCGATGTTTCGCACCAACTGGGATCGAGCCAAGGAGGCCGGCGTAAAGCGCGGCGCCTATCATTTCTTCTATTGGTGCCGCGTGGCCTCGGAGCAGGCGGACTGGTTCATCCGCAACGTCCCGCGTGATCCGGATGCCCTGCCGCCCGTCATCGACGTCGAATACAATGGCGAATCCAGCTGCCGCTTCCGCCTTTCGCCGGAAAAGGCGCGCGAAAAGATGCAGGTCTTCATGGATCGTCTCGAGCGGCATTACGGCAAGCGGCCGGTCATCTACACGGCCCCTGACTTCTACAAGGACAATCTGCGCGGCCACTTCCTCGACTATCCCTTCTGGCTCCGCTCAGTCGCGGCCCACCCGTCCAAGGTCTATCCGGGCCGTAAATGGGTCTTCTGGCAGTATTCCGGCTCTGGTCTCTCGCAGGGCGTCAACGGCAAGATCGACCTGAACGTCTTCTATGGCTCGGTCACTGACTGGCAGAACTGGGTTGCAGGAAAGAAGAGCTGGGAGAAGGTCGCGGGCCTGCGCTAAGGCCCGCGTCGACACTTACTGTCAAATCGGCGACGGCTCCGTCACAGGCGGATCGCGCGTCTCGTCGGGATTGGGTGTCGGTACCTCGTCCGGCAAAACATCCGGTTGCGGTTCATCGATCGGTATCTCCGGGGTCCAGGTCGGAGCGGGCATCGGGGGCTGGTCGTCATAGGGTGTCGTGGGGTTTGGGGTCGTCATGATCATCTCCCTGGGAGCCGCCCGCCGCGGAATGCGGCCGGGCTCGGCATCATGAACAAGCAATCCCGCCGCCCCCGACTTTGTTCCTGAAAACGCTTGCTGCCGCCGTCCGACGTTTCCTCGCATCACTGCAGGAGCTTGCCGCAACGCGCTCAACCGAGCATGCGGGGTCTCTCGCAGTTGCCGGCGAGAAGCCTAATCGTTGCCTGCGGTTAACAGCCCCCACGAAGAAAAATTGCATCTTGGCAGGAACCCTTCGGCCAATCGCGCGTTCGGGCGATATCAGGAGGAGTGCGGCATGACTCAAGTGTATTGCGATATTGTCCCCCAGGCGAACGGTTGGTGTTTCCTCTCGGAGGAAGGGCAGTCGGCAGTCTATCCGAGCTATCGGCTCGCAGTAGAAGCCGCTCAAGAATACTCCGCCAGCCAGAATTCGATCCGAAAGGTGACTGTTTTCCGCCAGCAGGACTTGCGCGGGCGTATGCAGGAGATCGTCGGCTTAACGCAGGCATGGGGGACGGACGGCACAAACGGCATGGGTGGGCGCGCCTGACATTTTGTCGGCGAGGAAAATCGGAACATAGGTGAAATCAATCATCGGAACGATGGCTTCGATTGGTTCGTGGGGTCGGCGTGAAGCTCTTCTCCGGCGGTCGTCTCTTCTGCGACGGCTCCGGGCTTGCGGCTTTGAGGGTTTGCTCTCAGGGCGCTTCGCCGCTTTCCATCCGAACGCTGACCTTTTCGACCCCGGGCACTGCAAGCGCAACTTCAACTGCTCTGTCCATCTCGTCGCGCGTCGCTACCGTGCCGAACAGGAAGATCTCCTTGCCGGCCGCCACGACGCGAAGGCCTTCCGCCCCGGTACCGTCGGATGTGGCCAGCGCATCGGCAACTTGCTGCTCAAGCTGCGCATCGGTTGGAAACTCTTCCGTCACTTCTGGCGCCTCTCCATGGAAGCGCGGCGGCTTAAAAATCATGGCAACCTCCTGTGTCGCTGTACCCTTCCTAACGCCCCCACTCGCATTTGGTTCTCCAAGGCCCTCGTGAATTCGGAGCTTAGCTTTAGGAGGGCGACGCCTTGAACCGTGTTGGCAGGCTGCTTGCTGGTCTCTTTCCGACAGCGTCGATCGGCTCATATCTCGCCGCCATGGCCGTCCTAGCGACAGTACCGCTGCTCGCTTTTGTCGCCTTTTTGCTGTTGCAGCTCGAGCGATCGCAGTTTCAGACCATGCGCGCCGATGTGGCGGACGACGCACAGGCCATTAGCCGTGCGGTCGAGCGCAAGATTGCCGATATGGAAACGACGCTTGCCCTTGTGGCAAATTCTGTCGAGCTACAGCAGGGCAACCTTCAGGCATTCCATGCGCGCGTCGGCGAGAGCCTCAAGGAAAGCTCTCTCTATGTTATGCTGGCGCGGCGAGACGGGGTGCAAATCCTCAACACGCGTATGCCTTGGGGCGCCACGCTTAAGCCCATGGCCAATCCGGGCTCGGTCATGGCTGCCCTCCGCTCCGGCGAAGTGGAGCTCTCAGGCGTTTTCTTCGGCGCGACGAGCGAGCGCTGGGTGGTCAACCTGACCATGCCCGTCACCGCGCGGACTTCGGACGGCATCAACGCTGTCGTGCTCACCCAGGATGCGGCAAGCCTTGCAAGCCTTGCCGCGCGCGAGGCGCTGCCGGTTGGATGGTCGTCCGCCCTGGTGGATGGCGATGGCCGGATCGTCGTGTCGAATGGCGCTGAGAATAAGCCATCCGGTACTGAGGTCGAGCAAAGCTGGCTAGATCTGATGTATGGATCCAACAATAGCGCCGTCTTCTACCAGAATGGTCGACAGTATCTGATGGGATACGCGAAAGTGGCGGACTGGCCATGGCGCGCCCTGGTCTGGGGACCGGTGGACAGTCTCAAGGGGTCGTTCATCACCCTCTGGCAAAGTCTTTTGATCGGCAGCCTCGTTCTGATGACCCTGCTGCTTGGCATCGTTCTGGTCGCAGCCCACCATCTGCGTTCGGCGATCCGCAGGATCGCGTGGATGGCGGAGCGCATCGGTCATGGTGAGATCGTCTCTCCGGAGCGCACCAAGATCCTCGAGGCCAACCAGGTGGCGGTGGCTCTGTCGAATGCTTCCTTCGACAGAGCGGAGGCGGAAGAACGCATCCACTTCATTCTGCAGGAGCTCGTTCACCGCACAAAGAACATCCTCTCGCTGGTGCAGGCCATGATGCGTCAGCTGGCCCGCGGCACCGATGACGTCGAAGAGTTCCAGCGGGCCGTCAGCGGGCGCCTGGCAGGGCTTGCCCAATCGATCGAAGCGCTCGCCAAACAGCAATGGAGCGGCATTCCGCTGGCGTCGCTCATCGACTTGCAGCTGACCACCGTCGCAGGATCGATAGACCGCGTCCATCGCCGCGGTCCGGATCTGCTGGTCAATGCAAATGCAGTCCAAAACCTCGGCTTGGTTTTTCATGAGCTGGCGACCAATTCCGTCAAATACGGCGCGCTGTCGGTTCTCGAAGGGCGGCTTCGCATCGAATGGGAGGTGCTGGAGCCTCAGATGCCTGATGAAGAGTCCCGACTTCGGCTGCAATGGATCGAACAATACGGCCCGCCTGTTACAAAGCCCACACGGCGGGGCTTCGGATCCACTGTGATCGATCGTCATGCGGCCAGCGCGTTTGCTGGCGATGTGACGATCGATTTCGATCCCGCCGGCTTGAGCTGGACGCTGGTCGCACCGCTGTCTTCCTTCCTTGCAGGGTCCGCAGACTAGGGTGGCACAGGAACCTTTCGGTGCGTCATCGGGTTGATGATGACCACTTTGGAGGATTGACCATGACTGACAAGCGCCAGGAAGCTGACAAGGCTAAAATCCATGACGACGCGAAGGGGCAGTTCGCGGGCACACAGGCCGGCGGCGACAGCGACGGCGTTGCCAGCGCCAAGCCAACCGTGGTGACAGGGTCCGAAGACGCCACCGTCAACAAGTGGCCGCCAGGCAAGGAAGACAAGCCGAAAGACTGGAACTCGAATTTCGACATCCGAGAACAGGCCAACCGTCGGTGATCAGGTCAGAATTTTCCTGACCCCATCCGCGCACCATTGATTTGTGCGGGGACCGCCACGAGCGAGCGGGAGCGCTCCCGAAGCGGCAGGTCGGCACGCAAGGGCAAAGCCACCTGCCGATGTTCCTTGCTCGCTGTGTCACGCTTGGGCTTGCGCATATGCGCGAGCCACTTCGTCACCATCTCTCCGATCATCATCATTCCTTCTCCTTCATTGCCTCTGTGAAACCGTTCGGTTGATTGAGATCGCTTGCCGTTCGCCTCAGGGTTTCTGCGCGCGCTTTGGCCGTGTCGAGGATATCCCGGATCGCTTCACCCTTCTCATGCCCGCGCCCGATCCCGGCAGACGGCTCTACACCGGGATCTTCTGCGCCGTCGCGCAGGAGCACTTCCTGTTCGAGATTGCGCAGCAGTTCGGGAGCGCCTTCTGGCGAGATCAGAATTTCGCTCAGCAGCGAGACCAGGATTTCCCGGTGCGCGTTGAGCCGGGCCTCCAGCGTCTTCAAATCGCTGTCCACTATGTCTTCTCCCTGTGTTGATCACCCATCGGAAGGGGAACATTGGGACGCCCCAAATGTTTCCTGAAGGAGCAATTTCTTCTGTCGAAAAGGAGTGGATCATGTCCGAGACGGTGCGTCCGCCACGCTGGCGTCGCTTTCCCGATCCGCGTGACCGGCTGATTGTCGCGCTGTTCGCCCAACTGGAGGCGGAACGGCAGACACGCGAAACACTGCGCCAGGCAATCCGCTCTGGCGCGATCGATCCCGCTGTGCTCGAGGCCATCGCCGAAGACCCGGTACCAGCAAGCAGCGAAGACATTGCAGCACTCGAACGCACCATCGCCTTTCGCGAGCGCGTTAATGGCAATGGCGACTATCAGAGAGAGGATTGGAGATGAACGTGAAGAGAACGACGGCCGTACTCGCCGTCCTTGGACTGCTCACGGCTTGCGGCGATGGCGGCAACAATGCGGGGAGTTCAACTGACAACCAGCGAGAGATCGCCCCGGGCACCTTGCCGGCCATGGAAACCGATAGGGATCCCACCCCGCAGACAGGGACCGGGGGTGCCGGCCAGAGCAGGCCCGATGGACAGGCCAATCCCTGATCTCTTCTCGCCTGGACGAACAGAGGGCCCGGTATCATCCGGGCCCTCCCCTTATGTGTAATTGCTGCAAGGCTCAGTGACGGAGTTCGGCACCGGTTTCCGTCAGGCGACCGTAAACTTCGGCATAGCTTTCCGCACTGCGATCCCAGGAATAGTCGGCACGCATTGCCTGCAGTTGCAGTCTTGCCCACTGTCGCTTGTCGCCATAGGCATCGACCGCGCGACGCAAGGCATGACGCAGGCCCTCCGGTCGAACCGGATGAAACTGAAATCCGGTGGCCGCGCGCGCTGAAATCGCCGCATCATTGGCATCGATGATCGTTTCGGACAGGCCACCGGTGCGCGACACCACAGGCACGCACCCATAACGAAGCGCATAAAGCTGTGTCAGGCCGCAAGGCTCGAAACGCGACGGCTGGATGATGGCATCCGAACCGCCATGAATGAGATGCGCAGTAGGCTCGCTGTAACCGACCGACACTGCCATGCGTCCCGGAAAGCGCGCCGCAGTCGCCTTTAGGGCGTCTTCGATGTCGTGGTCACCCTGGCCATGCACGATGAGACGGCCGCCCCTATAGAAGATCTCGTCCGCGACCTCGGCCAGCATGTCCATGCCCTTCTGCCACGTGATGCGGGTTACGGCAGAAAAGAGCGGCCCGTCGCCCTGCTCCAGATTGAAGCGCTCGAGCAGCAGAGCCTTGTTGTTCTTCTTGTTGCGCACCGTCTTCACGTCGTAGCGGAAAGGCAGGTAAGGATCCGTCGCCGGATTCCATATCTCCTTGTCGATCCCGTTGACGATCCCCTGGAGTCTGTCCATGCGCGCGTTCAGCACGCCGTCCAGTCCCATGCCGAAGGTCGGCGAAAGAATTTCCCGCGCATAGGTGGGGCTAACGACGGTTATGTGGTCGGCCGTCACCAGGCCGCCCTTAAGGTAGCTGATGTCGCCGAAATACTCCATCTGCTCGACGGAATAGACCTCCGCCGGCAATCCGATCTGCGGCAAAAGCGATGCCGAATACTGCCCCTGGAATGCCAGGTTGTGGATGGTGAGCACGACGGGCACTGCGGAGCCCATCTGGCGGAGATAGACAGAGGTCAGTGCAGACTGCCAGTCATGAGTATGCACAAGATCGGGCTTCCAACCCGGCAAGACTCCGGCCGCAATCTCGGCGCCCGCAAGCGAAAGAACCGCAAACCGCTTCCAGTTGTCGGCATGATCGACGCCATGTTCGTCGACATAGGGACCGCCAGGACGATCGTAGAGCGATGGCGCGTCAAGGACGAAGAGGCTGAGACCGTCGATCTCCAGATGGCGCAAGGTCGCCTTTTCGCCGAGAAGATCGTCGAACTCCATGAGTGGCGGATGAAGGCGCGCGAGCGCCAGGATCGACGGATAGCCAGGCACAAGCGTATGGGTCTCGATGCCATAGGAGGAAAGCGCCTTCGGCAGCGCTCCGGTTACGTCCGCCAGACCGCCGGTCTTGATGAGCGGGTAGATTTCCGAGGTGACCGCCAGCACATGTAGAGGAATCCGCGTCGGATAATGCCGGCGCGGGCCATGCTCCTCCTCGTCCCGGTGATAGGCTTCCCGCACCCGCTGGATGAATTGCGCACGGCTGAGCGCCAGTGAAAGATCGACTCCTGCCACTTTGGTCACCCTTTCCGGCTCCTGGAAGCCTTTTTGGCCGGAAGGACCGGCTCCTCGGTGATGACAAGACCTTCGTTCTCCGCCGACGTTTGGGCCGCTGCGATCCGTTGGCCGGACTTGGCCGTGGTCTGGCGTGCCGCCGCCTGCAGTATTTCCCAGTCGGTGAGTGCTGTCTGCCAATGCGCTTCGTCCCGACCATCGGGACGGCCTTCCTCTTCCCAAAGCGAATAGGCTCGCCGGGCAATCCAGTCATAGTCTCGTTCAGGCATGGCAATTCTCCGTCGTCGCCCAATGCCCGTTCCGCACGCAATCGTCCTCGGCCGAGCGCGGTCTCGTCGCACCCGCCGGCTCCCCGGTCAGATCTGTGTTCGATACCCCCATACCGACTTCAAATCCTCCGGCTCATCATTGGAGAGGAACAGGCAAGAGATGAACGCCATCGGGGGCAAACGGTTCCCGTTGCAACTGGCGATTTGAGCGCTGATCGGAACTGTTCCGTGCCGGGAGCGTTTTCCGGGGCAGTGCCGCGGCTGGATAGCGTTCGGGAGGTAGGGCAAATGGCGCAGCGCGCGTTCTGGAAAGGCTATTTGAAACTGTCCCTCGTCACCTGTCGGGTGGCCATGACACCCGCCGTGACCGAAAGCAGCAAGCTTCGTTTTCACAACATCAATCGCAAGACCGGTAACCGGGTCGTCAGCCGCTACGTCGACGCAGAAACCGGCAAGCCCGTCGATGATGAGGATCAGGTGAAAGGCTACGAGCGAGCCGAGGACGATTATGTCCTCTTCGAGGATGACGAACTCGAGGACGTTGCGCTGGAAAGCACCCGGACGATCGATATCGAGAGCTTCGTCCCGCGCAGTTCGATCGGCTGGATCTGGTACGACAGCCCGCATTATCTGGCGCCCGCCGACAAGGTGAGCGAGGAAGCCTTCGCTGTGATCCGCGAAGCCATGCGCAAGACCGACACCGGCGGCATCGCCCGTCTGGTGCTCTACCGCCGCGAACACGCCGTGCTTCTCGTCCCCCGCGGCGATGGAATGGTCGTCTGGACAATGCGCTATGGCGACGAGGTTCGCGAACCCGATCACTTCTTCAAGGAGGCCGGCCGGTCCGACGTCGCGAGCAGCGCCAAAACCATGATGAAGAAGCTCATGGAAGCGCGCCTGAGAGACTGGGATCCGAAACTCTTACGGGATCCGGTCGAGGAGCGCCTGCACGAAATCATCGAAAGCCGCACAAAGAAGTCCAAGCGGACGAAACCGAAGAAGGCGGCGGAGCCGGAGCCCAAGGACAATGTCATCGATATTATGGAAGCGCTCAAGCGAAGCCTCGCTTCGGAGAAGAAGACGGCACGGAAGTAACGTTTCCTAGCGGGTCTTCTTCTTTCTCCCGGCGGTGAATGTCAGCGGCGCTTCGGCCTTGCGGAAATCGGCCCACGGATCGGCATCGAGGCTCGCCAGTCTTGTCGGCACGTTTTCTACCGTGAAATGGTTGGGCAGTATGTCGGGGCTGAGTTCCTCGAACGTGAGCGGCATCGACACAGGCGCCCCCGGCCGGGCGCGCGTCGAATAGGGCGCAACCGCCGTCGCACCTCGGCCGTTGCGCAGATAGTCGATCAAGATCTTGCCTTTGCGTTTCGCCTTGCTGACCGTCGATACATAATCGGTCGGACTGTCGGCGCTCATGCTGTCCGCCAGTGCCTTCATGGCAGCCTTGACGTCGGGCCATTTCGCCTTCGGTTTGAGAGGCGCCACCACATGCAGGCCTTTCCCCCCAGAAGTCTTGACGAAACCTGTAAGGTCCATGTCCTCAAATCGCTGACGCACCTCGAAGGCCGCGTCAATCACCCGCTCCCAGGTCACATCGGGACCGGGATCGAGATCGATATTCACCATATCCGGACGCTCGAGATCGCCGGCCCGTGAGCCCCAGGGGTGGATTTCGAGCGCAGCCCCCTGCACCAGGGAGAGCAGCCCCTCAATACCGTGGATGCCGACGTGACCCTCGTCGTATTGTGGGTCGCGGATGGTGATGATCTCCTTGCGCATGCCGCGCCACCCATGCTTCTGGAAGAAGCATGTCTTTTCGTGCCCTTCCGGGCACCGCAACAGCGCAAGTGGTCTGTCGACGATGAACGGCGCGATCAGGGGCCAGACCAGGGCGTAGTAATCCGCAAGCCCTTCCTTCGTGACGCCAGCCTCCGGCCAGTAGAGGCGGTCGGGATGCGTCAGCGCTATGTCACGACGTGCCGCCTCCGCTTCGCCCTTCATCTTCTTGTCCGCTGCTGCGCCGCTCTTGCCGGTTCCGGCCTTCTTCGTTGATGTCGCCGCCGTCGGCACCTCCTGGATCACGTCCCTTGCAGCCTTGTCTTCGCGCAGCCCACGGAAGGATGCATGGCGCAGATGAGCGTCCCCAGTCCATCCGCGAAACTCGATCTCGGTGACGAGCTCCGGCTCGACGAAAACCGCGTCTTTCCGTTCAGCACTCGTCAACTTGTCTTTGAACGGGCTCTTGTCGCGCAACAGCGGCTGAAGCTTGGTAAACACCTGCCTGGCCAGCGTTCGGCTGTATCCGGTGCCGACGCGCCCGACATGACGCAGTCCGTCCGCCTCGTTGACGCCCATGATCAGAGAGCCAATGGCCTTGTCGGATACGGAGGAGGGCACGTAGCCTCCGATGACCAGCTCCTGGCGGGCCGTGCATTTGGACTTGACCCATTCCCGCCCGCGACCCGATCGGTACGGCGCATCGGCGACCTTGGAGATCACCCCTTCGAGACTGAGGCGGCAGGCGTGTTTGAGAACGAGATCGCCGCTCTCGTCAAAATGACTGGAATACTTGAGCGGCACGCCGGCCTCGCTGATCAAAGGCTCCAGCAGTGCCTTGCGGTCCCTGAGGGACACGCCCGTGACGTCCTGCCCGTCAAGGTGCATGATGTCGAAGAGGTAGTATGTGAAGCGATCATCGCGACCATCGCTCAGATCCTGCTGAAGCAGGGAGAAATCGCTGCTGCCATTGCCGCTTTCGACCACGATTTCACCGTCGAGCAGGGCCGTCTGAACAGGCAGCCCCTTGAGGGCCGATGCAATCCGCTCGCCGAAGCGCTCCGTCCAGTCCAGACCCGTCCGCGTCAAGAGCTGCACCCGGCCATGATCGATCCGCGCCTGGATCCTGTAGCCGTCCAGCTTGATCTCGTGGAGCCAGCGGCTTCCTTTCGGTACAGTCTTCACCAGGGTGGCGAGCGCCGGCGCCAGGAAGTCCGGCAAGCTGCCCGTCTTGCCACCCTTGATCGAGGTTGCGTTTGGCGAGGACGAACCTCCGCGCTCGGCAGGCCGTTTGGCTTTCTTTGCTCCAGTCTTCCGTGAGTTCCAGACGGCAGCCTTGCGGTCGCCTTTCAGGCTTTCGATCGATCGGCCGCTTTTCACCGATAGCGGCTTTTCCTCGATGATGTCGGGATCATCAGGTTGCCGTGCGGCCTCGTCTTCTCCCTTAATCAGAAGCCAGTTCTCGCGTGTTTCGTCTTCCTTGCGGGCCATGCGCACCAGATGCCAGTGTCCCCCAAGCTTCTCGCCCTTCAGCGTGAATTCGAGGTGGCCCTTCTTGTAGCCCTTGCGCATGTCGTGGATAGGTTCCCAGGTGCCACGGTCCCAGACGATCACTTCGCCCGATCCGTATTGCCCGGGCGGGATGACGCCTTCGAAATCGCCGTAGGCGAGGGGATGATCCTCCACATGCACCGCCAGCCGCTTGTCACCTGGCACCAGGCTCGGACCGCGCGTGACGGCCCAGCTTTTCAGCACGCCGTCCATTTCCAGACGCAGGTCGTAATGCAGGCGTCTCGCCGCATGTTTCTGGATGACGAAGCTGTTGCCCTTGCTCGTGGCCTTTGCAGCCTTCGGTTCTGGCGTGGCCTTGAAGTCGCGTTTGCGGCGATATTCGGAGAGCGACATGTCAGCTCGCCTTCTTCTGCTTCGTCGTCGATGCGACGGCCGTCTTCCGCTTCGGTTCCGACTTCTCCTCCTTTGCACCAGCACTCTTGCGCAGCGCATCGAGCAGGCTGGTGACATTTTCCGGCTTCCGTTTCGGCAGCTTCTTCGGTTTGCGGCCAGCAATCTTCGCCTTCACGAGTTCGGTCAGGGCCGCCTCGTAGCGGTCCTCGTACTGGCTCGGGTCGAACTCACCCATCTTCGTGCCGATGATATGCCGCGCGAGATCCATCATCTCCTTGTCGATACGAACCTTGGAGATGTCGGAAAAGCTCTCGGCCGGATCGCGGACCTCGTAGTCGTAGTTGAGCGTCGTGGCGATCATCCCCCGTCCGTGGGGCCGAACAAGGACGCTGCGAACTCTGCGGAACAACACGGTCCGGGCAATGGCAGCGACACCCTTCGTCTCCATCGTGCTGCGGATCAGATCATAGGCCTCGACGGATTGCCGGTCGGCCGGCGCCAGGAAATACGGACGCTCCAGGTAGAGGGTGTCGATCTTGTCGCAATCCAGAAAGGCCGACAGCTCCAGCCGCTTGTCGCTTTCGGGGACAGCATCACGGATTTCGTCGGGCTCGAGAATGACCGTCTGGCCCTCCGCCGTGTCATACCCTTTGACGAGATCGTCCTTACCGACGGGGCGACCGCTGTCTTCGTCGACATATTCGCGTCGGACGCGGTTTCCCGTATCTCGGTTGATGATGTGGAAAGAGGTTCGCTCCTGAGCATTGACCGCAGAGTAGAGAGCCACGGCGCATCCGAGATCGCCGATGGCAAGATGCCCTTTCCAGATAGCCCGTGCGCTCACGTTCCACTCCTGTCGCTTTTCGGCGCAACGACCCGGAGAGGCGCTTTGTTCCGCCGGCTGCAACTGCAGGCATATGGGAATACAACGTTATTTTCTCATATTAGAGATTGCGGCTTGAGGTGGAGATTTCATTAACCTTCAAGCAAGGAATTAACCATAAAGATTGAGAGACACGTCGGAGTGGGACTCGCTTGAGAGTTTCCTTCGGGCATGACGCCATCCCGTCGTACCGGTTCTGGTCCGGTCTGTATTTCACATGGAAACAGTTCGATGAGCTGGCAGACCATGATGCGGACGGCAAAGGGAACGGTTCCCGAGCATTCCTTCCTCCGCGATCTGGGCTGCAGCACTGTCGAGCGACGGAAGGTCCGCCGTTTAGGCGGCCGTAGTGCGGGACGAATGACGGGTCAGGGGATGTCCACGGAGCGGGCGACGGGATCACAGGCGGGCAGCCTGCGTGATCGCTTGCGCTTTGCCGGTCTCGACGAGGCCCAGTGCGAGCTTCTCCGTCAGAACCGCCATTTTCTTTCGCAGCCCTTGAAGACGGCACTTCGCGATCTCTTCCAACGCCTGCAGTCCTCTCCGGATGCGGCGCGCGTCTTCAGCAGCGAACGCCAGTATGACCGGCTTCACGATCTTCTTTCTTCCCATTGGGATGTCCTCACCGATGCCCGTTTCGATGCGCTCTATGCCGAACGGGTGAAGGTTCTGTCCGACAGCGAAAGCCGCATGGGTCTCGATCCTCGCTGGCATGTGGCGGGTCACGCGGTGGTTCTGGAACACCTGGTGACGAGCGCGATCGGGGAAACGACGGGCTCCGGCCTGTTGCCATCGAGCCGTCGTCGCCAACGCGAGGTGTCCGATCTGGTGGCTGCCCTGGTGCGACTGGTCATGGTCGATGTCGAGATAGCGGTATCGCTTCGCTTCAACGAATTGCGCCTGAAACACCACCGCGATCTAGCGGCGCAGCGCGAGCATGATCGCGCCGAGTTCGAGAGCGTCTTCCGCCCGGTCGTCGATGCGCTGGCATCAGGCGATTTAACCGCCCGCACGGCAGCAGATGTGCCGGAAGCCTATGCGGACCTCGCAGGCCGCATGAACGAGGCGCTCGAACAACTGCAGACCGCCTTCCTCTCCTCCGAAGAGAAGCTCGCAGTTGCCAGCGACGCGACCGGCCGAATGGCCGAGACTGCCCGCAGCTATGCAAACCGCGCCGAGGATCAATCCGGCGCGCTAGACGAGACGAGCCGCGCGCTGCAGGACCTCACGAGCAGCGTGCGCGAAAGTGCCGGCCAGACCAAGCGCGCCGAAGCCACGGTCGCGGCGACCCGAAACTCCGTTCAATCGAGCGGCGAAGTGGTCGGACAGGCGATTTCCGCCATGGCCGACATCGAAGCGTCCGCCGAACAGATCGGCCACATCATCGGCGCCATCGACGAAATCGCCTTCCAGACGAACCTTCTGGCGCTGAATGCCGGGATAGAGGCTGCACGTGCCGGTGACAGTGGCCGCGGCTTTGCCGTTGTCGCCCAGGAAGTCCGCGCACTCGCCCAGCGCTCCGCAGACGCCGCCCGTGAAATCAAGACGCTCGTCGCGACGACGAAGAACCAGGTTGAAGCCGGCGTTGAGATGGTAGCGAAGACTCAAGGTGCGATCGCCGACATCGTGCTTCAGGTCGGCGATATCAGCGGCACCGTGTCCGATATGGCCGAAAGGACCGACCGCCAGGCCACAGAACTTGCCGGCATTGCCGGAACGGTCGCAGCGCTCGGCGTCGACATCGGCAACACGGCAACCGTCGCCCGCCAGTCGAGCCAGGGCACGGACGATCTGCACAAGGTCATCCTGGAACTCGGCGCGACGATCCGTGAGTTTCACATCGAGCGGCAGACCCGTCGGGCGCCGAGTTCAGCCGGACGCATCCAGCTCTCCGGCCAGCGCGAGCAGGGGGCACCGGTTGCGAATGCCACCGCTTATGCCCCTCCGGATACGATGGAAGACGAATCCGCCGACTTTGGTTTCCCGGTCCATATCGCGGGGCTCGGAGGGTGAGGGGATTGTTTACCACCATGCGCTACACAAGGAAGTTAAGGGCGGGAAGTTCGGCAATCCACCCGGGGGAATGGTTCTCCTGGGAACCACATTCGGGCCTGGATGCCGCAGCCTTGGGACATAAGGAAAGAAATGATGGCAAGTAAGAAAGGCGATCAGAAGAGTCTGAAACTGGCTGCGGTATTGGACCTGAACGAGGCATCCAATCTCAAGGCCAACATACTCTCGATGCGTGGTGCCCCTTTGACGATCGATGCCTCTGGCGTCGAGCGTGTCGGTGCTCAGTGCGTGCAGGTCCTGATGGCGGCCGCCAAGGCCTGGGAAGCTGACAAGCATCCCTTCTCATATGGAAAGGCCTCTGAGGCTTTCCTGAAAACTCTTCAACTGATTGGCGTGAACATCGATCATCTGCTCGCTAAGGAGATCCGGCAATGAAGAAAAAAGTGCTCACCGTGGATGACTCCAGAACCATTCGAAACATGCTTCTGGTCACCCTCAACAACGCAGGCTTCGAGACCATTCAGGCCGAAGACGGCGTCGAAGGCCTGGAAGTGCTCGAAGAATGCAATCCCGACGTCATCGTGACCGACATCAACATGCCGCGTCTTGACGGCTTCGGTTTCATCGAGGGTGTTCGCCGCAACGAAAAGTATCGTGCGGTTCCGATCTTGGTCCTGACCACGGAAAGCGATGCCGAGAAGAAGAACCGCGCCCGCCAGGCCGGTGCGACAGGCTGGATCGTCAAGCCTTTCGATCCGACCAAGCTGATCGATGCCATCGAGCGTGTAACCGCCTAAGCCGGGATTTTCTCCTATGGATATGAACGAAATCAAAGAGATCTTTTTCCAGGAATGCGAGGAGCAGCTCGCGGAACTGGAATCCGGTCTTCTGAAAATGAATGATGGAGATCGCGACCCGGAAACGGTCAACGCCGTATTCCGCGCGGTTCACTCCATCAAGGGCGGCGCAGGTGCCTTCGGTCTCGATGACCTGGTTGCCTTCGCGCACGTCTTTGAGACGACTCTTGATTGCGTTCGTTCCAACAAGCTGGAGCCCGGCCCGGAAGTCATGAAGGTGATGCTGAAGTCGGCCGACGTCTTGGCCGACCTGGTCACCGCCTCACGCGACGGCGGCAGTGTCGACGAAAGCCGTTCGAGCGGTCTGGTCAAGGAACTGGAAGCTCTGGCGAACGGCGATGTCCCGGCACCTTCAGCAGCCCCGGTTGCAGCAGCCAAGCCGGCTCCCAAGGCAGCCGCTCCTGCTCCGGTCGCAGCGCCGACTGACGACAGCGGCTTCCAGCCGATCCCCTTCACTTTCGACGGTTTCGGCGGTGAAGAGGAGGATACGATCGTCCCCTCGACTTTCGACGTCAGCTTCAAGCCGCGCCGCGAGCTGTATTCCAAGGGCAATGAATCCGCCCTGTTGCTGCGTGATCTCTCTCGCCTTGGCGAGATGAGCATCAACTGCAACATGGACGATCTCCCGGCTCTCGACGAACTCGACCCGGAAGCCGCATACTTCCACTGGACAATCCAGATCAAGGCGGAGAAGGGCGAAGAAGGCATCCGTCAGGTCTTCGAATTCGCAGAATGGGATTGCGATCTCGAGATCAAGTTGCACGAGACCGAAGCCGCTGCGAGCACCGAAGAACTACCGATGGTGCCGGTTCCCTTCGATCTCTCTGCTCTGGATGAGGGGCCGGAAGATGCCGCCGAGGAAAACGTAGCCGCTGCTGTCGAAGCCGCTGAGACCGCGTCCAACGTCATGAAAATGGCTGCCAGCGCTGCCAAGCCTGAGAAGAAAGAATCTCCGGCTGCCGCTGCAGCAGCTGCGGCCGCTGCCGCCGCCGCTCAGGCCAACAACGCTGCCGGCCAGACGATCCGCGTTGATCTCGATCGCGTTGACCGCCTCATCAACCTCGTCGGCGAACTCGTCATCAACCAGGCGATGCTCTCCCAGAGCGTCATCGAAAACGATGCGACCGGCACATCGGCCGTCAACATGGGCCTTGAGGAGCTGCAGCAGCTTACCCGCGAGATCCAGGACTCGGTCATGGCGATCCGCGCACAGCCCGTAAAGCCGGTCTTCCAGCGCATGTCGCGTATCGTTCGCGAAGTGGCCGACATGGTCGGAAAGTCGATCCGCCTCGTCACGGAAGGTGAAAACACCGAAGTCGACAAGACGGTCATCGATAAGCTCGCCGAGCCGCTGACGCACATGATCCGTAACGCCGTCGACCACGGCATCGAAAGCCCCGAGAAGCGTGCGGCTGCCGGCAAGAACCCGGAAGGCACGGTCAAGCTGACGGCGAAGCATCGCTCGGGTCGTATCGTCATCGAACTTGTTGACGACGGCGCTGGTATCAATCGCGAACGCGTGCGCCAGAAGGCCATCGACAACGATCTGATCGCAGCCGATGCCAATCTGACGGACGAGGAAATCGACAACCTGATCTTTATGCCGGGCTTCTCTACGGCGGACAAGATTTCCGACATTTCCGGTCGCGGCGTGGGCATGGACGTCGTCAAGCGCTCGATCCAGGCACTGGGTGGTCGTATCTCGATCACCTCGCGTCCGGGACAGGGCTCGACCTTCACCATGAGCCTTCCGCTGACGCTCGCCGTCCTCGACGGCATGGTCGTCACGGTCGCCGGCCAGACCCTCGTCGTGCCTTTGACGGCGATCGTCGAGACGCTGCAGCCCGAGGCTCAGCACATCCACTCGTTCGGCGCCAACCAGCGCCTGATCTCGATCCGCAACTCCTTCTGCCCGCTGGTCGATGTGGGCCGGATCCTCAATTTCCGCGGCATCCAGGCAAACCCGATGGAAGGCGTCGCCCTCCTGGTGGAATCCGAAGGCGGTGGCCAGCGCGCACTGATGGTCGATGCCATCCAGGGCCAGCGCCAGGTCGTCATCAAGTCGCTGGAAGCCAACTACACCCACGTTCCTGGCATCGCTGCCGCAACCATCCTTGGTGATGGACGCGTCGCACTGATCCTCGATGTGGATGCCGTCGTCGCCGCCTCGCGTGGTCAGTCCCTCAAGCAGGAAATGTCATTAGCCGTCGCAGGGTAATAGTATGTCGTATGCGGTCAAAAACTCAGGTCAGGGAAGCCGGGAGCTCATCGCCTTCCGTATCGGCGATCAGGAGTTCTGCGTTAACATCATGTCGGTACGCGAGATCCGGGGATGGACCCCGGCAACCCCGCTGCCGCATTCCCCGCACTACGTCATGGGCGTCATCAACTTGCGTGGTGCCGTCCTGCCGATCATGGACCTGTCCCTGCGTCTGGGCATGAAGCCCGCCGAGCCGACCGCCCGCCACGTCATCATCGTGGCCCAGGTCAAGTCTCGGATCGTTGGTCTCCTGGTGGATGCCGTATCCGATATCCTCACGGTGAACGATGCGGACATTCAGCCGACGCCGGAGGTCTCCTCCGACCTCGAAAAACAGTATGCCCGTGGCATTCTTGCCATCGACAAGCGGATGATCTGCCTGGTCGAGCTTGGTGCACTCTTCAACGAAGCCGCCGAAAGCGAGGCTGCATGACCTTTGCAATGAGTACATCCCGTCAATCGGACGACGAAGTCCTGGCCAGTGGCGAATACCCGCTGACCCGACGGGATCTGAACGAGATTGCTGCCATGATCTATTCGGATGCGGGCATCGCGCTGAACGACAGCAAGGCCTCGCTCGTCTACTCGCGATTGTCGAAGCATATCCGCAATCTTGGTCTCTCCGGCTTCCGCGCCTATTGCCAACTCGTCGCTTCGCCGGAGGGCTCGGCCGAGCGTCGCGAGATGCTCTCGCACCTGACAACCAACTTCACGCGCTTCTTCCGCGAGAACCATCATTTCGAGCATCTTCGTGACGAAGTGCTGCCGGGGCTCATTCAACGTGCGAAGTCAGGTGGGCGCGTACGTATCTGGTCCGCGGCAAGCTCGGACGGCCAGGAGCCCTATTCGATTGCCTTGACCGTATTCCAGGCTTTTCCCAACGTGCTGGACTACGACTTCAAGATCCTCGCCACCGATATCGATCCGAAGATCCTCGCCGTGGCCCGCCAGGGCGCCTATGACGAGCAGGCGCTCGAAACCGTGTCGCCTGCGATCCGCAAGCAGTGGTTCAAGGAAGTCGAGATCGGCGGACGCCGCAAATTCCAGGTCGACGATCGTCTGAAGCGTCTGATTACCTATAACGAGCTGAACCTGATGGCCCAGTGGCCCTTCAAGGGCAAGTTCGACGTCATCTTCTGCCGGAACGTCGTGATCTACTTCGATGAGCCGACACAGATGCGTATATGGACCCGTTTTGCCGATCTGCTGCCGGTCGGCGGACACCTGTATATCGGCCACTCCGAGCGCGTCTCGGGTGACTCGAAAAACGACTTCGACAACATCGGCATCACCACCTATCGCTACATCGGCAAGAACGGAGGGCGAAAGTAATGGCGGCACCTGCACGCGTTCTCGTCGTCGATGACAGCCCTACTATGCGTGGACTGATCACTGCCGTCCTCAACCAGGATCCGGATGTGAGCGTCATCGGTCAGGCCGGCGATGCCATGGAAGCTCGCGCAGCGATCAAGCAACTCAATCCTGATGTCGTGACCCTCGACATCGAGATGCCGAACATGAACGGTCTTGAGTTCCTGGAAAAGATCATGAAGCTGCGGCCCATGCCGGTGATCATGGTTTCGACCATGACCCATCGCGGCGCGGAAGCCACTCTGGCGGCACTGGAAATCGGCGCCTTCGACTGTGTGGCGAAGCCCCAGCCAGGTGAGCCTCGTCCGTTCGGCGAGCTTGCCGAGAAGGTCAAGGCGGCGGCGCGTTCTCAGCATCGGCATCATTCGGCACCGCAGATCCAGCCGGTTGCGACTGCGCCTGCTGCAGACTTCCGCGTCGGCCGTAAGATCGTGGCCATTGGTTCATCCACCGGCGGCGTCGAAGCGCTGATCGCAGTTCTGCAGAAATTCCCGCGCAATTGTCCGCCGACGGTGATTACGCAGCATATGCCTCCAACGTTCACGAAGAGCTTCGCCGAGCGTTTGAACCGTCTTTGCGCTCCCGTGGTAGAGGAGGCCACGGATGGCGCACGGCTCGAGATCGGCAAGATCTATCTGGCACCGGGTGGCGAACGTCACCTGCAGGTCTCGAACGCATCGGCGCCCTGCTGCCGACTGGTCGAGCGTGACCCGGTCAACGGACACCGACCCTCTGTCGATGTGCTGTTCGATTCGGTTGCTGAGCTTGCCGGCCGCAACGCCGTCGGCGTGATCCTGACAGGCATGGGGCGCGATGGTGCATCGGGCCTGCTGAAGATGCGTCACGCCGGTGCTCGCACCATCGGCCAGAACGAAAAGACCTGTGTGGTCTATGGGATGCCACGAGTCGCCTATGAGCTGGGCGCTGTCGAGCATCAACTGCCTCTCACCTCCATTGGCGAGGAAATCCTCAAACTCACTGCTGCCCGAAAAGAAGGTATCGAATAATGTCCCTAGCCGAAAAAATCAAAGTTCTGATCGTCGACGATCAGGTCACAAGTCGCCTGCTGCTCAGCGACGCGCTGACCCAGCTGGGTTTCAAGCAGATCACTGCCGCCGGTGACGGCGAGCAGGGCATGAAGATCATGGAGCAGCAGCCCCATCACCTTGTTATCTCGGACTTCAACATGCCGAAGATGGACGGTCTGGGCCTCCTCCAGGCGGTACGCACCAATCCCAACACCAAGAAGGCGGCCTTTATCATCCTGACCGCGCAGGGCGACCGTGCGCTAGTCCAGAAGGCGGCACAGCTAGGTGCAAACAACGTCCTGGCGAAACCGTTCACGATCGAGAAGATGAAGGCGGCCATCGAGGCTGTATTCGGAGCACTGAAATGACTGAAGACGGTGCAGCAAAGCGCGTCCACATTATTCAAGGGGAGTGGAAGGTCAGCAAGGATCCGAATGTGGTCCTGTCGACGATCCTCGGTTCGTGTGTTGCTGCCTGTATTCGGGACCCGATTGCAGGAGTAGGTGGCATGAACCACTTCTTGCTTCCGGGTTCAGCAGTGCCCGGTGCTGGTGGCGGCGACGCGACCCGCTACGGCGTTCACCTTATGGAGCTGTTGATCAACGGCCTTCTGAAGCAGGGTGCTCGCAGGGACCGGCTGGAAGCCAAAGTTTTCGGTGGCGCCAAGACGATCGCCACGTTCTCGAACGTCGGCGAACAGAACGCAGCATTTGCCCAGCAATTCCTGCGCGACGAAGGTATCAAGGTCGTCGGGTCCTCCACGGGCGGAGACCACGGCCGCAAGCTGGAATTCTGGCCGGTCAGCGGCCGGGCAAGACAGTATCCGCTCACGGGCGCAGAAACGCAGAAGACGGTGGCGCTGGAGCAGCGTCCGGTTCCTGTTTCGAAGCCGGTGGAAACCTCAATCGAGTTCTTCTAGTACTGGACATCGGATGCAAAATGAACACTTGGCGGGAAACCAGGATACACGGGAAGAACTTCCGGAAATCCTCATGCGCATCGTCAGCGAGCTGCACGACGTGGCCTATCTGATCGAGCGTGTGGAACCGCACCTTCTCGAACTCGGTGGCCCGAAGGTACTCGAGCATCCTGACAGCCTCAAGGTTCTGCAGGGCATTGACCTTGCCGTTCAAAAGGCGCGTGGACTGGCCGAATTTGTCGATACCATCACCGGGACGATCCCATCTGACTGGATGATTGACATGACGACGGCCCTGAGCCTCGTGAAGCTTGCTGACATGCAGAAAGCACTGGGGGCAGGTCTTCGTCACGGCCATTCGCAACCGCTGGTCAAGGCCGCCGGCGACTTCGACTTCTTCTAATCTTCCTTCAAACCTTCTTTCCGAACGCACGGGCCGCAGATCCTGGTCTGCCATATGCCGAAATGAATTCGGCTTTCCCGTCCCGCGAAACGTTCGCACAAGTTTCGCTTTCTATTGTCGCGCCAAGGGCAAAAGCGCCCAGACCCTCCTTGTAGATGGTGCGAGACAGAATGAATCTGTTAAATCAATTACTTCAGATACCTAAAAATTTCGCGGCGATGGGCCAGACGAAGATCCTGGCTATGGCCGGGGTTGCTGTTGTTTCCTTCGCGATCATCATTGCAGGTGCTCTTTACGTCAATAAACCCTCCTACGAGACGCTCTATGTCGGCCTCGAACCGGTCGACATGAACCAGATCAGCATCGCTCTTGCCGAATCGGGCATCGATTTTGAGACCGGTGCCGATGGTCAGAGCATCAGTGTGCGTGCCGGCATGACTGGAAAGGCGCGCCTCCTGCTCGCCGAACGTGGTCTGCCCAACAGCGCCAACGCTGGCTACGAGCTCTTCGATAATGTCGGTTCGCTGGGTCTGACCTCGTTCATGCAGGAAGTAACGCGTGTCCGCGCGCTGGAAGGTGAAGTCGCACGCACCATCCAGCAGATCGCAGGCATTGCCGCAGCCCGCGTCCACATCGTCATGCCCGACATCGGCAACTTCCGTCGCGGCGAACAGAAACCGACGGCCTCCGTCATGATTCGCGCCTCGACGGATGCCGGCCGCAAGGCTGCAGCATCGATCCGCCAGCTGGTTGCCTCGTCCGTCCCGGGTCTGGACGTCGAGGACGTAACCATTCTCGATTCCACCGGCCAGCTGCTTGCAGCGGGTGACGAGACCGGTGGCGAAGCCTCCCGCTCGCTGGGCGTTGTTCAGTCCGTTCAGCGCGAAATCGAAACCAATATCGACAAGGCGTTGGCTCCCTTCCTCGGCATGGACAACTTCCGTTCGAGTGTTACCGCCCAGATCAACACGGACAGCCAGCAGATCCAGGAAACCATCTACGATCCGGAATCGCGCGTCGAGCGCTCAGTGCGTGTCACCAAGGAACAGCAGAAGTCCCTCCAGCGTCAGTCTGACACGGCCGCGACCGTCGAACAGAACATTCCCCAGGCAGCGCCCGATGCCGGCGGCGGTGGTCCGGAATCGTCCGACGAGCAGGACAAGAAGGAAGAGCAGACCAACTACGAGATCAACAGCAAGACGGTCGCGACGGTCAAGAACAGCTACACGGTCGAGAAGCTCTCTGTCGCCGTCGTCGTCAACCGTGGTCGCATCGCGATGATGGTTGGAGAGCCCGTCGACCAGGCCAAGATCGATGCCTATCTCGCGGAGATGCAGAAGATCGTGACCTCTGCCGCGGGTCTCGACACCAATCGCGGTGACGTCGTCACACTGACGGCCATGGAATTCTTGGAAAACCAGTTGCTCGCAGAATCCGCGACCGGCCCCGGCTTCATGGAGATCCTGAGCCGCAACATCGGCGGTATCATCAACTCCTTGGCCTTCGTCGCCGTGGCTTTCCTCATTGTCTGGATGGGCATCCGTCCGATGATCCGGACCGCAGGTGGCGGCGGTGCCGAAACGGCACTCACCGGCGGCATTGGCGAACAGGCTGCCGGGCTTGAACTCCCCGACTTCTCGCCTGCCATTGGTGGTGGGGCAGGGGGCGGTCTCATGGATGGGTTCGGATCCGATTTCGGTTTCGACTCGACCGACGACCTTCTCACCATGGACGACGACCCGAATGGCGGCTTCAACCGACGGGTCAAGGAAGGTCCGGAGCGGCGCCTTTCGCGCATGGTGGAAATCTCGGAAGAGCGCGCCGCCAAGATCCTTCGCAAATGGGCTGTGGACAACGCCGCCTGATACTGAAGAACAAGCCAGTACCGACCGCGCCCTCCGGGCGCGGTTTTGCATTGTAGTCCCATATCGATACGGGGTTGCGCCAAAAGTCATGGCCGGGCATGCTTGGATCCGTCTCGCAATACCGCAAATGCTTGTGACCTTTGCCACTTTATATTTTACAGTGAACATGATTCGGTAGTCGGAGATTGGGCCGTATGTGAGTCGCCTGCACTCGGACGTGGCGAAGACTGCGATAATGCTAGGCTGTCACTTCAAAGGGGCACATTGAATGGATGCCGAGCTGACAACAGAGGGCAATGAGGGGCGGTCTCGTACCGCTTCAGCGTCAGAGCCTCTGCAGAAAGGCTCATCGTCGAAGGACGTATTGATCCGAAAGCTGGCAACGCCGGCGCTCTCGGGCGACATGGGCCATTGCCTTCGAGTTCTCTGTGATTATGTCGGTGCCTCTCATCACTTGCTTGCGCGCTACGATCTCGTCCAGGAAGAAGGGCTTGATTTTGTCGTGGCCGCCGATTGGCCGTTCGATCTGGTCCGCCGCCTCGAGAGCGAACTGGCCGCGAGCTATTCCCAGTCGACCGAACTTGAGAAGTGCCTTTCGGTGCTGCAGCCGAAATACGCCATTCTTCCTGACGATGCGCATGTCCCCGCGGGCACCAGCCGCCAGTATTGTACGGTGACCCTCAATGTCGGACGAACCCGTCTTGCCCTGCTTCTTCTCTTCCCGCAGGACTATGTGCTTTCGCCCGAGCGCTTGCGGGAAGTCGGCCTGCTTGCCGCCTATGCGCTGAGCCTGTCGGCCAACAAGGGTCACAAAAGCGACCGTGACTTCGATTTGACCGATCGTGAACTGGAGTGCCTGTTCTGGATTGCTGAGGGCAAGACTAGCGACGAGATCGCCACGATCCTTGGCATCTCGCGCAACACGATCAACAACTACATTACGAGCGTGATGCGCAAGACTGCGACGAAGACACGCTCGGAAGCCATCGCTTATGCGGTGCGCAACAATCTCGTTTGAGGGAGCAGGAATGGCCACCACAACCAGACCAGGCGGAAACATCCTTGAAGATGCGACTTGGTCAGGCCAGCGCCCCGTCACCTCCCGTTCGGATATCTTCCCGAAGCTTGTGTCGCTGCAGCGGTCTTTGAATGCGCGCGGCTTTGCAGCGTTTCGAGTCGCCGGCGCCAGCCTGCCGCACAAGCGACGCCTGGATCCGGAATTCGAGAATTGGAGCAGCGGTCTCAGTAGCGGCCGGGAGGCCTTCATCGGGGCCTATGGGGACGCTCTGCTCGCCCATATCGAGACTTCAACCTTGCCGGTGCTCTGGAGCGCGGAGGAGAAGACGAGCTTCCTGGATGCATCCGATTTCACGCCCTTTGCAGTCCAGTTGCAAGAGCGCCTGCTGCCGTATTCGGGTATTGCGTTTCCCGTGCGTCTCGGTGCTGTTGGAAATGGCTATGTCGTGTTTCCGACGATCGGCGGCGCCGACCTGCCCGGCGAGCTGATCCTTGCGGTCCATAGCCGCTGCTACAAGGTGATGACCGACATCCTGTCGCTCGACGAACGCCGGGCGACGCCATCCGAGACCTTGAGCGAACGTGAGATCGCCTGCCTGCAGCTTGCAGGCGATGGGCGCATAAGTGAAGAAATCGCAGAACGTCTCGGCCTGTCGGTGCATACCGTCAACGCCTATCTGGGATCGGCAACCATCAAGCTTGATTCGGTTAACCGCATCCAGGCGATCGCCAAGGCGATTCGCCTCGGCTACATCACCTGAACTGTCTCATCCGTAGAGCGGGGACGCTTGTCCCTTGACGAAGCGCGCCTCCTCCAGGCGTTCTTCCAGCATCCGCGTATTGCCGTCCGGATCTCCGGAGTTATCGTGGAATGCGATATGCTTGATGTCGAGACCGGCATGCTCGTTGGTCAGCGTCAGCTGCGAATAGATAGTGATGCCGCGCGGCTTGATCTCGAGATCGAGGACGACTTCTGGCGGACCACCCCATTCGAGCCGATAATCGCCACCGGCGCCGAAGACGACGGTACCAGGATGAAAATAGAGTTCGGCTGCGGACGAAACGAGGTCCGATAGGTTTCCGTAAAGTTCAAAACGTAGAAGTGAAATGAGGTCGGCAGCGTCGAGAAGGCGCAATTCGCTCGCGACGGGGCTGATAGCCTCGGCCACGATGCGTTCACGCTGGTTGGTATAGGAGCACTTCTTCATCTGGCCTAGCGTATCCGTCTCTTGGGGGCCTTGGACGCATAGACCCGGTGCACGAGCTCTGCGACTGCCTTGTAAAATACTGACGGAATGACGCTATCCACCGAGACTTGCGCAAACATGGAGCGGGCGAGCGGGGGATCCTCAAAAATGGGGATGTCGTTTTCACGAGCGATTTCGCGGATTTTCAGCGCCACCAGATCCTGCCCCTTGGCAACGACCACCGGCGCCTCGTTTTCCTCGCGCACATACCGCAAAGCCACCGCGTAGTGAGTCGGATTGGTGATCACCAATGTCGCACGGGGAACGCTGGCCATCATGCGTTTGCGGGCTCGATCTCGAGCAATGGAGCGCTGGCGGGCCTTGACGATCGGGTCACCCTGAGCCTGCTTGTACTCTTCCTTTACCTCCTGCTTGGTCATCCGCAGCTGTTCGTACCAGTGATACCGCGTCCAGAAGATATCAACTGTTGCCAGCAATGCCGTCGCCATGACGACGATGATCATCATCTTGTTCAGGATGTCCGACATCTTGACGAAAATGACCTGTGGGTCTGAGAACATCGTGTCGATGACGGCGAAATAGTCGCTGCGCAGCGCAAACACCATGATCGCCGACAGCACGACGATCTTGAAGATCGATTTGCCGAATTCGACCATGCCCTGGGCGCTGAAGATCCGTTTCCAGCCGGCGAAGAGCGAGATCCGGTTCACCTGCGGCCTGATTCGCTCCAGAACGAAGTAGGGCATGTTCTGCGCGACATTGGCGGTGACCCCGAACAGAATAAGCATGATCAGCATGGGCGCGAGAAAGGCACCAATCTCCCAGGCGAGATGGGTGAAGAGCGAGACGACGTCGACTGCCGTGCCGAGATACCATTGGTCGGGGCGCTCGAAGATATCCTTCAGCGATTGTGCCAGCCGCGTGACCGCGCCGGGGAGAAAGAACACGGCAAAGACGTAGAAGCCGAGCGCTGTCGCAAAGATCGGTGCCTCGCGGGAGCTCGGCACGTTACCCTTCTCCATCGCATCCCGAAGCTTTTTCTCGGTCGGATCTTCGGTTTTGCTGTCCTTGTCGTCATCTTCGGCCATGGCCGCTGCCATCCTCGGAGGCTGCACCGGGCGGGATTGATGATGCCCTGGTCAATTGCGCCGTTTGCGCCTGGCGCCCACGGTCACCGGAAAGGTGCCGGTTCCTTGAACGTAGACACCCGCCGATTGGGGTTCAATCGGCGGGTGTTCAAAAGGATCGGGTTTTCAACAGAGGTGACCGCTCAGGCCGCCTGCGTATCGCCGCCTTCGGTATCTTTCAGCTGAATCTGACCGGCATTGGCGAGGCGGATCGCTTCCTGCGCCACGGCACGGCGTGCGATCGCGATCTCCCGCGGGTTGATTCCGGCGGTACCGGCCTGCAGGTCTGATTCGATCATGCGGCGGGAGCGCGGGCTGATCGAGGCCAGCACGCATTCCTTGATCTCTGCACTGGCGCCACGCAGCGCCATGGTCAGGATATCACCGGAGATGTCGTTCAGCAGCAGCACGCGGCTGCGCTGCGGCATCACCAGCAGGTCTTCGAAGAGGAAGATCTTCGGGCGAACCTTGTTGACCGATTCCTTGCTGATCGATTCCAGCGAGGTGAGCAATGTATCGACTTCGGTCTTTTCCAGTTCGTTCATCAGTTCGGCCACCTTGGCCGAGCCTGTCGAGTTCTTTTCGGCTTCGATTTCGGCGATCAGGTCGTGAACGCGGTTCTCGATGATCTGGGCAGCCTTCGGGCTGACATTCTTCAGGTTAACCGTCCGGTTCATGATATCGGCGCGACGGCTTTCGGGCAGCTTCAAGAGCACCTTGGCGCCGAAGGAAGAGGGCAGCATCGAGAGAATGTAGGCAACAGTCTGGGGATGCTCGCGCATCAGAAAGCGCGCGATGAAATCAGGATCGGCGTCCTGCAGTCGGTCCCAGATGGAGGCTTCATAGGCCTGGAACGCGGTGCGACGTCCGAGAAGCCCATCGACTTCCTCGGGCGTCAGGCCTTCCTCGAGAATGCTCTCGATGGCCTTGGCATTATCCATGAGGCCCGCACCTTCGGTGAACAGATCCTCGAACTCGTTGACGAGCTCGGTCAGTTCATCCGGCGGAATAGTGCGCAGGGTCTGTGCCGACGCGATGATCGTCTGCAGCTCCGCCTGCGTGAAGTATTTGAGCAGCTTGCCGGCAACGCCCTTTCCCATGGCCAGCAGCACGGCGGCTGCCTTATCGGCCTGGGAAAGCGGTTTTCCGGTTAAGGGGCCGCCAAAATCGTCGAAGTCCATCATGGTCTTGTCCTCTCTGGCCCGTCATGGGTCAGGATGTCTTGGTCGCCATCACTTCAATCAGTTTGACACCAAATCGTGTATCGTCGTTTTCGAGAACGGTGATCTCGCCGCGCGCGATGCGACGACCATTCACCATGATCTCGACGGGTTCGCCGATCTTCTTGTCCAGCGCGATAATGGCGCCTTCTTCCAGGTTCATAAGTCCGGAAACCTGCATCCGGCTCGAGCCGAGCACGATCTGGACCTCGATCGGGATATCCATGATCAGATCTAGATTGGCGGTGAGACCGCTGCCCGGTTCCTGCTGCGCGCCGCGGGCTCCACCGAAATCGGCGCCGCCGCCAAAGTCGCTGCTGCCGCCGAAATCGCTGGAGCCGCCAAAGTCGCTCGTCCCGCCAAAATCGCTGCTACCACCGAGATCGCTGGAGCCACCGAAATCGCCGAGCCCGAAGTCATCGCTTGGGGCAGCTGCAGCGCCGCCGCCGAAATCCGATTCGAACGCCGCGAGCGGGTCGTCCTTCAGGCCGAGGTCCGAACCGAAGTCGCCAAGTCCGCCGTCCGCATCCGCTTTGAGGACGCCGCGGAGGTCATCGACCGCCTGGTCGAAATCGGTGTCGCTCGCGCCCGGCATCGCCAGCGCGTCGTCATCCTTCGGTGGTGTCTTCTTCGTTGCCATGGATTGATTATTCCTCTTGAAACTTGCCTCAAGCTGCCGTGCGGCGAGCCCCGGTAAATTGCTAGCTCATCAAATGCTTTAGAATCTCATCTTCGCTGCTCACATTGTCCTTGACGCGCACGGTGTAGCGGTCGCCTGCGCGGCCGAACTCGCAGCGGTACAGATTCTTGCCGTTGGCGCTGACATCCACCATCACGTCACCCTTGTCGTGGAAGGGGATGACGTCGCCGGCGACGAGGCGCGAAACGGTGGCGAGGGTCAGCGAATCGAGCCGGACTCTGGCTTCCAGGGTGACCTGAGAGCGGCGAACCTGCTCGGCGATCTGCTCCTGCCATTCCTTCTTCGACTTGCCGGCCTGGTTCTTAGACTTCGGTATCGTAACGACTGTCTTGAGCAGTGCCTTCTGCGGAATGACCAGATAGAATTCCGATGTGACCGTGCCGAGCGTGATGCCGAGCTTCACTGTCACCGCATATTCGTCAACATGGTCTTCGTCCGGCTTCTGACGATGTTCGGCATTGTGAGCTTTTTCGAGCAATGGCTCGAACCCGCCAGGCGCGTTGACCCCCGAGCGCAGGACGTTCGCGATCTTGTCGAAGACCATGACGGCCAGATCGAGTTCGATCTGCGAAAGCGGACGCTCGATCGGCTCCTGGATGGTCTCCGGCAGGGCACCGAGAAGATTTTCCATCAGTGTGATGACGAAGCTGTTGCCGCATGCCAGCACGAAGTTGGGCGACCAGTTGCGCAACTGCCCGTCGGCGAGCGAGACATTGTCGCCGAGATCGGCGATCAGGTCTGTCATCAGGCCGCTTTCGTGGCCGTTGTAGTGAACCTGCATGGTAAGCCCGGTCTCGCTGTGAAAGACGTCGGGCAGGAACTCGACATACAGCTGACCGAAGTCGGCGCACAAGCGCTGCAGTGTTTTCGAATCGCCGAGGCCGCCGGTCAGTTTGGCAAGCAGCGCGCGGTCCATGCTGGGTGCTGTCTCAGGGATGGTCTCGGTCATGATCAAGCCGCCTTGCTTTCACCGCCGCCGCCCGGGTTCATCATTTCCTGTTCGACGGCATCGATCGACGGACGCTCGTGAGAGGAAATTGTCTTGCGGCCGTATTCGAGTGCCACCTGCGGCACCGAGCCGTTCATGTAGGCGAGCAAAGTCTGCTTCACGATGATGTAAAGGCGATGCTGCTTTGTACGGACGACCTTTATCTGTGCGATCAGCGGGCTGACGAGGCAGTAGGACAAGAAGATACCGAGCATGGTGCCGACCAGTGCGGCGCCAACCAGACCGCCGATCACCTCGGGCGATTCGTTGATGTAGCCCATGGTCTTGATGATCCCGAGCACGGCCGCGATAATGCCGATGGCGGGGAACGCGTCACCGACCGTGTTCAGCGAATAGTAGGGTTTCATCTTGTCATAGAGGATCGTCTCGATCTCTTCATCCATCAGCGCTTCGATCTCGTGGCTGCGGGCATTGCCGATGATGATCAGGCGGACATAGTCGCAGATGAAGGAGGTCAGCTCCTTGTTCTTCAGCAGGTTCGGTGCTGCCGTGAAGATCGAGGATTCTTCCGGGTTGTCGATATGGGCTTCGATCTCGTTGCGTGACTTCGTGCGAAGGTCACGCATCAGAGAATAGAGAACACCCAGCACGTCCAGATAGTCGCGTTCCTTGGGTACCTTGTACTTTATGGCTTCGCCGACAGCCTTTCCGGTGTCCTTTATGACCTTCATAGAATTAGCCATGATGAAGCCGCCGACGCCCGCGCCGCCGATGATGAGCAGCTCGAACGGTTGGTTGAGCACGGCGAGCTTGCCACCCATGGCCATGTAGCCGCCGAGCACGCAGCCCAGAGTGATCACGAATCCGATGATAATGTTCATTTTGCCCGTACCCGAACGTTACTATTCACTTTGAGCGATAAGACACCTGCCTTGCGTGAGGCTGAATCAGGGTTCGTTTTAGGTATCCCTGCTCCTTGAGGCCTGGTTCCGTCTCAACAGTTTCGCGCAAGCCTTTTGCCGCAAGAAGGGTGGAATGGATCGTAGGCTATCCTGCGTTAAATAATGATTTACTGATATTATTCACTCACGGAGGCAAAGCGGTGCAATCCGGTATCTATGTGTCCCTGTCGTCGCAGATGGCTCTTGAGCGTCGTCTCACCACCATCGCCGACAACATGGCCAATGTGAACACGGTGGGCTTTCGCTCGACGGACGTGAAGTTCGACGAGATGCTGAGCCGCACGGGCAATGACCTCAATGCGAAAATCGCATTCGTGAGCCAGGGCAACGACTATCTGTCGACCAAGAGCGGCGAACTGATCGAGACCGGCAATGTGCTGGACTTCGCGATCAAGGGTGACGCCTGGTTTTCAATCGACACACCGGTCGGGCAGGTGCTGACACGCGATGGTCGTTTCACCATGACCGACACCGGCGAACTGGTGTCGACCCGTGGCTACCCGGTTCTGGATGCCGGCGGCGCGCCGATCCAGCTCAACCGCGCCGGCGGTCCGCCGGAAGTCGGCGCCAGCGGACAGATCATGCAGGACGGTCGTGTCGTCGCCACGCTCGGCATCTTCACTGCTGACGTGCGCAACGGATTCCTTCGATATGAGAACAGCGGTGTGACCACTGTCGACAACCCGCAGCCGGTCGTCGATAACCCCGAAATCTCTGTGCTTCAGGGCTATGTCGAGAATTCAAACGTCAATGGCATCGGCGAAATGACCCAGCTCATACAGGTCAATCGCGCTTTTGAAGCCATCAGCGCCCTGATCAGCTCGAGCGAGAATACCATGAGCGAGGCGATCAAGGTCCTCGGCGGCGGCAACTAAGCCTGAAAGCGGATAATCATGAGCGCGCCGACACCAGACGAATTTCCGCTGTCACCCAAGCTCGGGCAATTGGCGGCGTTGGCGCAGCGGTATTCCCAGCCGACCAATTCCGTGACGCAGGGCGGTCATGTTCGTACCATCGCAGCCGGGCACTACACGGTAACCGGCCTCTCGCGCCATGTCCGCCTCGGTGAATTCGTCGCCCACCGTTCGTCGACGGGCGTGCATCTCGGCGAGGTCGTGCGTGTCGAGCCGGATGTTTGTTACGTTTGCCCGATCGAACCCGGCGAACCCATCGGCATCCACGACGTCGTGATCCGCAAGGGTGCCTTCCGCATCGCACCCGACGACAGCTGGTGTGGCCGCACCATCAACGCGCTCGGCGATCCCATCGACAACGGCCCGGCGCTGGCTCCTGGACCCGAACGTCGTCCGATCTCGACGACAGCGCCACCTTCCATGACGCGGCGGCGTGTCGAAACTGGATTCAAGACCGGTGTTCGTGCAATCGACATCTTCTCGCCGCTTTGCCTTGGCCAGCGTCTCGGCATCTTCGCCGGGTCCGGCGTCGGCAAGTCGACGCTTCTGTCCATGCTCGCCCGCGCCGATGCCTTCGACAAGGTGGTCATCGCCCTGGTCGGTGAACGTGGTCGCGAAGTGCGCGAATTCATTGAGGACACGCTCGGCGACAACATGGCGAAGTCGATCGCTGTGGTCGCGACCAGCGATGAGAGCCCTATGCTCAGAAAGATGGCGCCGCTGACGGCGATCACCATTGCCGAGCACTTCCGCGATAAGGGCCAGAACGTTCTTTTCATCGTCGACAGTGTCACGCGTTTTGCCCATGCGATCCGAGAGGTGGCCACGGCCGCCGGGGAGCCACCGATTGCCCGAGGTTATCCGGCATCCGTCTTCACGGAATTGCCACGCCTTCTCGAGCGTGCTGGTCCGGGCGCGGAAGGGGCGGGCACCATCACCGCGATCATCTCGATTCTCGTTGATGGCGACAACCACAACGACCCGATTGCCGACTCGACGCGCGGCATCCTCGATGGTCACATCGTGCTTGATCGCGCCCTTGCCGACGAGGGACGTTATCCGCCGATCAATCCCCTGACATCGATCTCGCGCCTGGCCCGCAAGGCCTGGACGCCCGAGCAGGAAAAGCTGGTTTCGCGCCTCAAAGCGCTCATTCACCGCTTCGAGGAAACCCGAGACCTGCGCCTGATCGGCGGCTACCGCAACGGTTCCGACCCCGATCTCGACATGGCGATCAAGCAGGTGCCGGTCATCTACGACATTCTGAAGCAGACGCCGGGCGAGAAACCGGCACTTGATGCCTATGCCGATCTGGCAAACGCTCTCAAAGCGGCTGCCGGCGGGCAAGGTATGAGACAAAGGGGGTGACCATGACCGATTTCGATGCTGACGAGCCCGTGGCTCCGCTGCGACCGGTCTTGGCGAAGCGCCGTATTCCGACCGTCGACCGTGTTCTGGCCTTCACCGGCATTGCACTGGCATGCAGTGCCGCGCTGTTTCCCTGGTACGTTTTCTTCAATGAAGGGAAATTCGGCGTCCGGCTCGCCGAGTGGGGGCCTACGCGCGATCTGCCTGAGGGGCCGGGACGCAACGTCTTCAGCGTATCGCCGCTTGCTCTCGTGGACAACGATGATGATGATGAAGACAATAGCGAGGGCGAGGTAGACGCGGTTGACCAGATCGTCACCGCGACCGTCCCGACCTTGGGGCGGGAACAGCCGGATGCTCTCGATGTGCCGAGCGCGCAGCCATTTCCGGGAAAGAGCGGCTTCCGTCTTTTGCATGTCGCCAATGGTCGTGCGCTGATCGAAGACAAGTCCGGCATGTTTCTCGTGCGGGTGGGCTCGATCCTGCCTGACAACAGTCGGGTCGCCACGCTTGAGCAGCGTGACGGAAAATGGGTCATTGTAACCTCAACCGGCGAAGTTCTTCGAAACAATTGAAAAGGCGCTGGCGTGGGCAAGTCCCACGCAAGATTAAGGGCCTAGGCTCCGATTAGTAAAAGACGGAGTAACGCCCATGAATCCCATCCAGTTGTTCGAGCTGGCATCCCGACAGTCGGAATGGCTTTCGGTGCGGCAGCAGGTCGTGGCGACGAACATCGCCAACGCCAATACCCCGAAATTTCTGGCCAAGGATATAACGCCCTTCAGTGCGGTCCTTGACCGGACGAGCACCGTGCAGGGCATGGCCGTGACCCAGCCGGGCCACATGGCTGCCAACGACTTCAGCGATCGCAACATCGCCATCGAGGACGAAGATCTCAACAACGAGATCGGCATTCAGGAATCGGGCAACACGGTCGCACTCTCGGACGAACTGAGAAAGACCGGTGAAAACAAACGCAACCACGAGCTCAATACCTCGCTGGTCTCCTCCTTCCATCGCATGATGCTAATGACGGTGAAACGCTGATGACTGATCCATTGATGGCAACCTTGCGGGTTGCGGGAAGCGGGCTGGAAGCCCAGTCGACCCGCCTTCGCATCGTATCGGAAAACATCGCCAATGCGCGCACTACGGGCGATACGCCCGGCGCTGATCCCTATCGCCGCAAGACCATTACCTTCGGTGCCGAGCTGGATCGCGTGACCGGTGCACAGACCGTCGAGGTCAAGAAGCTCGGCGTGGATCTGAGTGATTTCATTGCGGAATATGACCCGGGTAACCCCGCGGCTGACGAGCGCGGCATCGTCAAGATGCCGAACGTCAACATTCTGATCGAGATGGCTGACATGCGTGAATCCAACCGCACGTATGAAGCGAATCTGCAAACCATCAAGCAGACCCGTGAGATGCTCTCTCAGACAATCGCGCTCCTGAGGGCCTCGCAATGATAGAATCTATCACCAAGACCAGCGCATTGGGCATCGGCGGCCTGGATTCATTGTCCAGCTCATTTTCGTCCAAGGGGCTGACCGCCGAAGGCACGACGCCTGGTACCATGACCGGCGAGACCTTCATGGCAGCGCTCAGCAATGTTGCCTCGGGCGCAGCCAATAACCTGAAGCAGGCTGAACAGGCCTCCTTCGATGGGATTCTTGGCAAGGCGACAACCCGCGAAGTGGTCGATGCCGTCATGCAGGCCGAGCAATCGCTCCAGACGGCGATCGCGTTCCGCGACAAGATCGTCAACGCCTATCTCGAAATCACCAAGATGCAGATCTGACAGGGGTACCGAACTATGAGAGCGCTTGCCATCGCAGCCACGGGTATGGATGCCCAGCAGACCAATCTTGAGGTCATCGCCAACAACATCGCCAACATCAACACGACGGGCTTCAAGCGCGCGCGTGCCGAGTTCTCCGACCTCCTCTATCAGACGGAGCGGGCCCAGGGCGTGCCGAACCGCGCAAACCAGGCAATCGTGCCGGAAGGCGCGAATATCGGTCTCGGCGTGCAGACGGCCGCCGTCCGCAACATCCATACCCAGGGTCAGCTCACCCAGACCGGCAACGAACTGGACCTCGCGCTCATCGGTCGCGGCTGGTTCCAGATCGAAAGCCCAGACGGCGCAACGCTCTACAGCCGCTCCGGTGCATTCAACATGAATGCCGAGGGCCAGCTGGTCACGATCGACGGTTACCTCGTCACGCCGCAGATCACGATCCCGCAGGATGCCAGCGAAGTGGTGATCAGCCGAACCGGTCAGGTTCAGGCCCGCATCGGCAACGATGCCGACTACACCGACCTAGGACAGCTGACGATCGCCAACTTCGTCAACGAAGCCGGCCTGAAGCCGCTCGGTGACAACCTGTTTGCCGAAACCGCAGCCTCGGGTGCCGCAATTGTAGGTGCTCCGGAAGATCCGGGCTTCGGCTACATCAAGCAGTCCTATCTGGAAGCCTCGAACGTCGACTCGGTGAAGGAGATCACGGACATGATCTCGGCCCAGCGCGCCTACGAGATGAATTCCAAGGTCATCACCACTGCCGACGAGATGGCTCAGATCGTCAGCAAGAACCTCAAGTAAGACAACTGGAGGCAAACATGAGGTTTCGCCGGAAATTCGGACATGCCTTGCGCGCGATGGCTCTTGCCGTCGCTGCCATGGGCCTCGGCGCCGGCGGTGCCCTGGCACAGAACACGGCCGTGATCCCCAAGCAGGTGATCTATCCCGGCGAAACCATTGCATCCGAGCAGGTCGACGTGGTTGCCGTGACCAATCCCAATCTGGCTGGAGGCTATGCCCGCACCAGAGAGGAAGTGGTCGGCATGGTGGCCAAGCGCACCTTGCTCCCCGGTCGGACCATTCCGGTCCACGGTCTGCGCGAAGCGTTTGCGGTCAAGCGCGGAAGCAGCGTTCGTCTAACCTTTTCGATCGGCACCATGCTGATCAGCGCCAGCGGTACGCCGCTGACCGACGCCTCGGTCGGCGAGGTCGTCAAGGTCCGCAATATCGATTCCGGCTCGATCGTGTCCGGCACGGTCATGGCGGATGGTACGGTACAGGTGATGGCAAAATGAGAATGATTGCTCCCATGCGGATTGCGCTCTGCGCGCTGGCGCTGGTCATGGCTCCCGTTGAGCCGGCCATGAGCGCCAATTCGCGCATCAAGGACATCGCTTCCCTCCAGTCCGGACGAGACAACCAGCTTATCGGCTATGGCCTCGTGGTCGGTCTGCAGGGAACCGGCGACAGCCTGCGTTCTTCGCCGTTTACCGATCAGTCGATGCGCGCGATGCTCCAGAACCTCGGCATCTCAACCCAGGGCGGGCAGTCGAACGCCAAGAACGTTGCCGCCGTCATGGTCACCGCCAATCTGCCGCCTTTCGCGAGCCCCGGAAGCCGCATCGACGTGACTGTGAGCTCGCTGGGTGACGCAACGTCTCTGCGCGGTGGCACGCTGGTCATGACGTCGCTGACCGGCGCCGACGGTCAGATCTACGCCGTTGCGCAGGGGTCTGTCGTGGTGTCGGGCTTCAATGCGCAGGGCGATGCTGCAGCCGTCCAGCAAGGCATCACGACGTCCGGCCGCGTGCCGACGGGCGCCATCATCGAGCGCGAACTGCCGTCCAAGTTCAAGGATAGCGTCAATCTCGTGCTGCAGCTCCGCAACGCCGACTTCACCACGTCGCTTCGCATTGCCGACACGATCAACGCCTATGCGGCGGCCAATTATGGCGCACCGATCGCCGAGGCGCGCGACAGCCAGGAGGTTGTTGTTCAGAAACCCCGCACGGCCGACCTTGCCCGCCTGATGGCCGACATCGAAAACCTGGTCGTCGCAACGGATTCGCCGGCCCGCGTGGTGATCAACGAGCGTACTGGTACGATCGTCATCGGCGCCGATGTCCGTGTTTCACGCGTTGCCGTCAGCTATGGAACGCTGACCGTCCAGGTCCAGGAGACACCGCAGATCATCCAGCCGGAGGCCTTCTCGCGCGGTGAGACGGCTGTCCAGCCGCAGACCGATATCTCCATCCGGCAGGAAGGCGATCAGATCGCAATCGTCGATGGACCTGATCTCAGAACCCTCGTCAGCGGCCTCAACAGCATCGGGATCAAACCGGATGGTGTCATCGCCATCCTGCAGGGCATCAAGTCCGCCGGTGCCCTGCAAGCGGAGCTCGTGCTGCAATGAGACATTTGGATTGTCTTCGCCCCTCTGCAAAGTCGCTACGTAACGTGGTTCTGGTCGTGGCCGTCGCCACCTTGCCGGCCTTCGCCCAGAATGCGGTTGGCCAGCAACAGCCGCTTGGAAGTGCGACAGAAGCCGAAATCCGCCAGTTCTGTACCGGCATCGCGGATGCGGCACGCGACCAGCGCTACCTCCTGCAGAAGCAGGAACTCGATCAGCTGCAGGCCGACGTGGACAGCCGTATAGCCATTCTCGAAGAGCGCCGCGCAGAATACGAGGACTGGCTGACCCGTCGCAACGAATTCATGCAGCAGGCCGAGGGGCAGCTGGTCGAAATCTACCGGAAAATGGCGCCGGATGCGGCAGCTCCTCAACTTGAGGAAACCAACGTGATGCTGGCGGCTGCCATCATCATGAAACTGCCGCCGCGCCAGTCGAGTCTCATCCTGACAGAGATGAGCCCGGCCAAGGCTGCCCAGGTCGCTTCGATCATGTCGAGCGCCGGCAATCCCAATACATCGAAGGACCCATCATGATGAAGCGTTTCCCGGCACTGCTGGCCGTTCTCCTCCTCGCCGGCTGCCAGAGTCAGACTATCAAGGAGATCGGCAACGCACCGTCGATGAGCCCGATCGGGTCCGGACTGCGCTACAGCCAGACCCCGCAAATGGCGATGTACCCCAAGCAGCAGGCCCAGACCGCAAGCGGCTATTCGTTGTGGAGCGATAGTCAATCTGCACTGTTCAAGGATGCGCGTGCCCTGAACGTCGGCGACATCCTGACCGTCGATATCGAGATCAATGATCGGGCCTCGTTCGACAACAAGACTGACCGCAGCCGCACCAATGGGACGGGTCTGAGCTGGGGCGCGAACGTCTCCAACTTCCTTGGATTCTCCACGGACACCGGCACCACCGGGGACCTCTCTACCGATTCCAACACCAGTTCCAAGGGATCGGGCAAAACTGAACGATCGGAGCGCTTGAACCTCCTGGTTGCAGCCGTCGTCACGGGTGTGCTTGAAAACGGCAACCTGTTGATCAGCGGTTCCCAGGAAGTGCGCGTGAACCACGAGCTTCGCATCCTGAACGTCGCCGGTATCGTCAGGCCTCAGGATGTCAATGCAGACAACCAGATCTCCTATGACCGGATCGCCGAAGCCCGTATCTCCTATGGTGGTCGTGGCCGCCTGACCGAGGTCCAGCAGCCGCCGATCGGCCAGCAGGTCGTCGACATCTACTCGCCCTTCTGACACGACCCGAGGACACAGAAATGGAAGAACCTCAGGAAGGCGAAGGCAAGAAGAAGTCCGGGCTCCTGGCGCTCGTCATCCCGCTGGTGGTCCTCACTGCCGTCGGCGGCGGTGGCGGCTGGGTGATCGGCAACATGCTCGCACCCCAGGTGAAGCAGGCAGAAGACGCTGCCAAGGCGGCGGAAGCGGCCGCCGGTGGACATGGCGGTGAGGCAAAGAAGGACGAAGAGGGGATTCCCCCAATCTCCACCGAGGCCAATGGTGTTGTGGCGCTCGAGCCGATCACGACCAACCTCGCATACCCGTCCGAAAACTGGATCCGCCTCGAAGTGGCCCTGATGTTCAACGGCGCGCCGGATGTCCAGATTGCCGAGGCAGTGCACCAGGACATCATGGCCTATCTGCGGACCGTATCACTGCAACAGGTCGAGGGCCCGCGCGGCTTTCAATATCTCAAGGATGACCTTCAGGAGCGAGTTGACCTGCGCTCGGAAGGCCGCGTATCCAAGGTGATGTTCAGAACGCTCGTGATCGAATGATTCGGTTTCTCCTCCTCGTCGCTGTCATGATGATGGCGCCGCAACTGGCTGTGGCCCAGCAGTTGCCGACGGATATCTTCAACACCCCGATCGATGGATCGGTGGCGGCGTGGATTATTCGTACCTTCGGATTGCTGACGGTGCTGTCGATCGCACCCGGCATTCTGATCATGGTCACGAGCTTTCCGCGTTTCCTGATTGCCTTTTCCATTCTGCGCTCCGGCATGGGGCTTGCCACCACGCCATCGAACATGATCCTGACCAGCATGGCGCTGTTCATGACCTTCTATGTCATGGCGCCGACCATGGACCGCTCTTGGCGCGAAGGCGTTCAGCCGCTCATAAACAACCAGATCACCGAAGCGGAAGCGGTCGCATTGATCGCAGAGCCGTTTCGCGCCTTCATGACCGCGAACACGCGCGACCGGGATCTCGCCCTTTTCGTCGATATCGCCAACGAGCGCGGCCAGGCAACCATCGTCGACGGTCAGGTCGACTACCGTGTCCTCATCCCGGCCTTTATGCTGTCGGAAATCCGACGCGGCTTCGAGATCGGCTTCCTGATCATCCTGCCCTTCCTCGTCATCGACATGGTGGTCGCCACCATCACCATGGCCATGGGTATGATGATGTTGCCGCCCACCTCGATCTCGCTGCCGTTCAAGATATTGTTCTTCGTCCTGATCGACGGCTGGAACCTGCTCGTCGGCAGTCTGGTGCGATCGTTCGTTTGAGTTAACCATTCCTGCTTACGGTTGATTCACTACGCTCCCTTACGGGCGGTTTACCACGTCCTCAGCGCCCCCTGAACTACCTCCAAATGTAAAGAAGTTGGCAAGGATTGGCTGCGAGTTTGGACCTCGCACGACGGGTCTGGTAGCAACGAAAAATACCAAAAGGCATGATGCCGAACGTCCGTGACCGGTAAGTTTTTCAGTCCGGTATGTCCCCTCTTGTATCTCGTTTTTAAGGGACAAATCCTATGGCCAGCATTCTGACCAACTCCAGCGCGATGTCTGCGCTTTCTACCCTGCGCTCGATCGCTTCCAGCATGGAATCGACGCAGAACTCCATCTCGACCGGCATGAAGGTTTCCAAGGCGTCGGATAACGCTGCTTACTGGTCGATCTCGACCGGCATGCGCTCTGACAACATGGCTCTCGCGGCAGTTACCGATGCGCTCGGCGTTGGCGCAGCCAAGGTCGATACCGCCTATGCCGGTATGGAATCTGCCATCGACGTGGTCAAGCAAATCAAGGCCAAGGTCGTCGCCGCAAACGAAGAAGGTGTCGACAAGGGCAAGATCCAGGAAGAAGTTACGCAGCTTCTGGATCAGCTCAAGTCTATCGGTCAGAGCTCGTCGTTCAACGGCGAAAACTGGCTCGTATCCACAGGCAACGATACGAAGACTGTTGTATCGGGCTTCGTTCGTGACGCCGACGGCAATGTCAGCGTCAAGAAGACCGACTACGAACTTGATGCTGCCTCGATGCTGTACACTGAAGCGACCGCAGGTACGATCGACGCAGACTCTGGCATCCTGAACAAGGTAGGTCTCACGGTAACGGTTGGCGCTGAGACCTACACCCAGATCTCTGTCCTTGATCTCGACGTTGAGAACGACGACCTTGACGATGCTCTCTACTCCGTCGATTTGGCCCTCGAAAGCATGACGAGCGCCGGCGCGAAGTTGGGTTCGTTGTCTGCTCGTATCGACCTTCAGACAGACTTCTCTGCGAAGCTGTCTGACGCCATCGAAAAGGGCGTTGGTCGTCTCGTTGACGCTGACATGAACGAAGAGTCGACCCGCCTCAAGGCCCTGCAGACCCAGCAGCAGCTGGCTATCCAGGCGCTCTCGATCGCCAACAGCGACTCGCAGAACATCCTGTCGCTCTTCCGTTAATCGCAATGACAGGCCGGCCCTTCTGGGCCGGCTAGATACTCCCGACGCCAATATGCCTTGGTGGCTGACCAGAGGCGCGCGAAGGGAAGGCTTGACCCTCCGGAGGCTGAACCGGAACGGAAGCTACACGAAGGTCGCGTTCGGAAACGAGCGCGGCCTTTGCGTTTTATTAATCATGTCATGATACGCGCGCGCACGCGCGAAGGTTGTGTTTTTTTCCAGAAAAGTTCCGTCTGCCGCTTTCGTTTAGGTCTTCATTAACCTTGATGGTTTTATCTAAGCCTATCGAAGCGGCGAGCTAACTATTAAAAATCAGCCAGTTAGCAGGCATGATGCTGTGCGCCGTTACCGGTGAGACCGGAATGTCCCTTTCTTAGTCAGCCATTCAAGGGGCAATACTACCATGACGAGCATTCTTACCAATATCGCCGCCATGTCGGCACTTCAGACCTTGCGCTCCATCGGCAGCAGCATGGAAGACACTCAGGCCCGCGTATCGTCTGGTCAGCGCGTCGGCGAGGCTTCCGACAATGCCGCCTACTGGTCGATCGCCACCACCATGAAGTCCGATAACATGGCACTGTCTGCTATCTCGGACGCTCTCGGCCTCGGCGCCTCCAAGATCGACACCGCTTATGCCGGTATGGAATCGGCCATCGATGTCGTCAAGGAAATCAAGGCCAAGTTGGTCACCGCCACCGAGGAAGGCGTCGACAAGGCCAAGGTTCAGGAAGAAATCACGCAGCTGCAGGGCCAGTTGAAGTCCATCGCCGACTCGGCCTCCTTCTCCGGTGAAAACTGGATCGCCGGCGGTACCAACACTATGGCTGGTGGCGCTCCGGTGGACGTTACCGTCGTTTCCGGCTTTGTCCGTGACGCCAGCAACAACGTGGCCGTCAAGACCACAACTTATACTCTTGATGCAACGACAGCCGGCAGCATGACCCTGCTCTTCGGTGGCGACGCAGATGGTGCGATCGACACGGCTTCTGGCATCCTGGGTACGACTGCTGGCGACTTCACCACGACTGACTTCGACGCCTCTGACGCAGCGGTAAGCGGCGCCGCAACCGCTGTTGCTGGTATGTCCGTCTATGACCTCGACATCACCGGTTTTGACGGCGCTGAAATGGCAGAAGCCCTGACGCTCGTCGATGCGGCCCTGGCCTTCATGACTAGCGCCGGTGCAGACCTTGGTTCGATCTCGATGCGCATCGACCTGCAGGAAGACTTCGTCAACAAGCTCTCTGACTCGCTCGACTCGGGTGTAGGCCGTCTCGTTGACGCCGACATGAACGAAGAATCGACCCGCCTCAAGGCACTGCAGACCCAGCAGCAGCTGGCCGTTCAGTCGCTCTCGATCGCCAATTCTTCTTCGGAAGTCATCCTCTCGCTCTTCCGTTAAGACTGAAGAGATCCAGCATCGAAGCCGCCCTCCGGGGCGGCTTTTTGCATTTTAACGATTTTATCAGATCTCTTTAACCATGCGTTAACCATACGGTCGTTACATGGGCTCATGTAACGATGAGTTAACCAAGACGAAGAACTGGTTAAGGGCATTAGGCCGCTTCATCGTTCCCGGAAAGACCGGGATGTCCCCAAATCTAGCCATTTAAGGGACACGACCGTGACCAGCATTTTGACGAACAATGCAGCGATGGCTGCTCTCCAGACTCTCCGTTCCATCGACTCGAAGATGCAGGATACCCAGGCGCGTGTATCCTCCGGTCTGCGTGTCGGCGGAGCTTCCGACAACGCCGCTTATTGGTCGATCGCCACCACGATGCGCTCGGACAACATGGCGCTCTCCGCCGTCGAGGACGCACTTGGTCTCGGCGCCGCCAAGATCGATACGGCCTATGCCGCGATGGAAAGCTCCATCGAGGTGATGAAGGAAATCAAGGCAAAAGTCGTCGCCGCCACGGAAGAGGGCGTCGATAAGTCGAAGATCCAGGAAGAAATCGACCAGCTGCAGGAGCAGCTTCGCTCGATCTCCGAATCCGCAAGCTTCAGCGGCCAGAACTGGGTTGCGACCGGCCCCGATACGGTATCGGGCCCCGTCGACGTGACAGTTGTGTCAGGCTTCATTCGCGACTCGAGCGGCAATGTTTCCGTATCGACGACGCTCTATTCTCTGGATGCAACCACAGCGGACGGCATGACAGTTCTGTTCGGTGGCGACGTGAACGGCCTGATCGACTACAACTCAGGCATCATTGGTAGCGTATCGGATACCTTCGACGCATTTGTCGACTGGAATAACGACGGAACTCTGGGCGATCCGGCTGCTGAAATCGCCGGCGTTTCCATCGATCAGCTCGACATCACTGGCCTGACCACCGCCGGCATGCAGGAAGCCTTGTCACTGGTTGAATATGGTCTCCAGCAGATGACCAGTGCGGCAGCAGCCTTGGGCTCCATCTCCATGCGTATCGGGATGCAGGAAGACTTCGTGGCTGCTCTGACCGACTCGATTGACAGTGGTGTCGGTCGTCTCGTCGATGCCGACATGAACGAAGAATCGACTCGCCTCAAGGCGCTGCAGACCCAGCAGCAGCTGGCCATCCAGTCGCTCTCGATCGCCAACACCTCTTCCGAAAGCATTCTGACACTCTTCCGTCAGTAAGCGGCGCTCTGGCTAGGGGCGACTTCGTCCCGCCCTGACAGTGTCGGATGTTCTCGGTGTGAATCCGCGCCTCGCAAGAGGCGCGGATTTTCGTTTGAGCCTTGCGCGAAACTTTTGGCAATTTCGTTTGAACTACAAAAGACAAGCCTGTGCCTTGCCATCCCGTTGGTCTGTTTGTTAACTGCCGCTGTTAACGATTTGTTAACAGTGACGGGGATCGCGCGTTCGCGCGTTTTGCATGATGCCCTCCCGTCGTGCCGGCAAGTCGCCGGATGCGCAGTCCTTTACGCTTAGGGGCACCAAGCATGACCAGTATTATGACCAATGCGGCCGCCATGGCGGCGCTGCAGACACTTCGTTCGATCGACAACAATCTCGAGATGACCCAACGGCGCGTTTCGTCGGGTTACCGGGTCGAAACGGCAGCCGACAATGCCGGCTATTGGTCAATCGCCACGACGATGCGTTCCGACAATGCTGCACTTTCGACAGTTTCCGACGCACTCGGCCTCGGTGCGGCGACCGTTGATACCGCTTACACGGCGCTCGACAACGTCGTCGATGTGATGTCGACCATCAAGGCTAAGCTGGTCGCCGCCAGCGAGCCGGGTGTCGACAAGAACAAGATCAACGAGGAAATGACACAGCTGAAGAACCAGCTGATTTCTTCTGCCCAGTCCGCATCCTTCTCAGGCGAGAACTGGCTTTACAACACCAATGCGCTGGAACTCGGTACCAAGCAGGTCGTTTCGTCCTTTGTACGCGGAGCCGACGGCAGCGTTCAGGTCACCACCCTCGACTTTGACACCGCTGAATCCGTCCTGATCGATATCCAGGATGCGTCTCGCGGCTTCCTCACCAAGTCAATCGACGCCGACGTTTTGCGCAACACCGGTTTAGGTGCACGCGAATACTACCTCCTCGACATGGGGGCGCCAACCGGTGGCGACGAGATCGCGATAGACACCAACACCACGAAAGAGCAGCTCGACGACATGATTGCTGTTGTCGACAACGTCATCCAGCAGTTGACCGATGCCGCTGCCACCCTTGGTGCCATTACCAGCCGCATCGAGATGCAGGACAACTTCGTCTCGAACCTCATGGACGTGATCGACAAGGGCATTGGCCGTCTCGTCGATGCCGACATGAACGAAGAATCGACGCGTCTGAAGGCGCTGCAGACCCAGCAGCAGCTCGGCATCCAGGCACTCTCGATTGCCAACAGCAGCGCAGAAAAGCTCCTGACGCTCTTCCAGCGATAAGCCTTGAACCGCTGGATATAGGTGTATCCAGCGGTTCCGTGTCGTTTTGAAGCAGGCCGACGGAATCCCCATTCATCTTCGCGCAAGTTTGAACCCCTAGCTTCAGGAAGCGCACGTGGCATCGGAAGCGAAGCCGTGCCGAATGAGCTTTGATCGATCCTTGAAGATGAGAGAACGCGTACGGACATGCTGATGTTTGATCTTCTTCTCCTGGAAATGCACTTCAGCCGTGTCCAATCTGTCGCCGATGGAGGCGATTGCCCATGAGCATGCCTTTGGCCCGTTATCTCAAGGACTTTTCAACGACGGTCGTGCCGCCTGCGCCGCCTGCGCCGACGTTCGATATGCCGTCGGTGGATGCCTTCGACATGGACTTCCCGGCGCTTCCGGAACCCGAGGCAGTCGACGTCGAGGCCATCAAGCGCGAGGCCTATGCCGAGGGCCATGAAGCCGGTGAGAAGGCAGCTGCAGAGCGTTTCGAGGTAGACCGGCAAGCAATGGAGATAGCGCACGCCCAGGCGCTGGCCGAGCGTGACCAGAAACTGCGTGATGAATTTGCAGACCTGCTTGCGACGAAGCTGGCGGACGTGATCGAGAAGCTCTCGATGGCCGTGAGCGAACAGGCGGCTATTGCGCTTGCTCCCGCGATTGGCGAGGCGCTGGCCGAAAAGGCCGTGAAAGACCTGGCCGATCTCTTGAAGGCTGCCATAACTGCGGGCGAGGCAGGCACGATCGAAGTGAAGGGGCCTCGTCTCCTGTTTGAAAAGCTGCAGTCGGAAATGCCGGAGCAGACAGGTTTCCTGCGCCATGTCGAGGATCCTGACCTCGATCTCTCGGCTGAATTCGGCGATGCCGCGCTCGTCACCCGCATCTCGGCCTTTACGGCGAGCCTGAAGAAAGTGCTGGCATGAGCGACGAGAACCACCACCACGGCAAGAGCCAGATCATCATCGTCAAGCGCCGCAAGGGTGACCACGATGGGGCCCATGGCGGAGCATGGAAGATCGCCTTTGCCGACTTCATGACAGCGATGATGGCCTTCTTTCTCGTCATGTGGCTGGTCAACGCAGCCAATGAAGAGACCAAGGCCACGGTGGCCAGTTACTTCAATCCTATCCAGCTTGCCGACGAAAAGCCCACTGAAAAGGGGCTCGAGAAGCCGGTCGAAACCAGCGAGGGCCAAGAGAAGAAGGAACGCTCCCAGGTCGACGAAGACCAGGATAAGGTGGGTTCCGCTGCCGCGACCGGTGACGATCAGACGGCCTCTTCGGGCGACGAAGCTAATTATTCGGAGGCAGACTTCTTCGAAAACCCCTATTCGGTTCTGGCTGAAATTGCCCAGGAAGTCGGGCAACAGGCCAATGTCAGCGCCAAGGGCGAAGGCGGCGCGGCCGACTCTGGCCCGTCCACCGGTGCTCAAGGGGGGGAGGCCTATCGCGATCCCTTCGATCCGGATTTCTGGACGCAGCAAGTGCAGACCGCCAACGGTCCTCCGGGTGAACCGACCGACGCGCAGACTCCGGCCGAGCAGGCACAGACCGCCCCGCCATCCGACACTGACACGTCTGAACCTTCGACCGAGCCCGAACAGCAGATCGCCCTTGTGGTGCCCGGTCAAAAGCCTGATCCTGCAGTCACGCCATCAGAAGTCATGGCCGCAGACAAGCCGGCCGACACAGAAGCATCTGAGATCGGCCAGACCGAACAGCCGCTTGAGGGAGTTGCCGAGAAGCCGGATGCCGCCGAGGCCGAGTTCGAGGCGCAGCTTGCAGCGGCGGACATTCTCAAGGCGGAAATCGCAAATGCCATTGGCGGTGCCGCCGGCAAGCTGGCCGAGGGGCTCATCGTCACGCCGACGGAGGGTGGCTTGCTGGTGACGATCAGCGATCAGAGCGATGCTGCCATGTTCAATCTTGGCTCTGCCGTGCCACGCCGGGAACTGGTGATCGCAATGGAGAAACTCGGTCAGATCCTGCAGGAGAGGCCTGGCCGCATCGTCATTCGTGGCCACACGGACGCTCGCCCGTTCCGCGGCACGGAAAATGATAACTGGCGGCTTTCCATGGCCCGCGCCCACAGCGCCTATTTCATGCTTGTCCGCGGCGGTCTGAACGAGGATCGTGTCGAACAGGTTTCCGGCTTTGCCGATCGGCGCTTGCAGGTGCCGGAGGACCCGCTCGCGGATGCCAACCGTCGCATCGAGATCCTGATTGAAGCGGAGCAGGGCTGACCATGCTCATCCGCCGTCTCACCTTCCGCCTGCTGCTGTCCGGTCTGACTGTGTTTTCGGTCGGATCGTTCGGCCATGCGCAGTCGACGGACGAGACGATCGCGCCCTATCGAATGCTGCGATCGCTGCAATTCGTCCAGGATACCGTCGTGCGCGGCGACCATTCTGCAGCCGACATGCAGCGGTTCGTGTTGAACACGATCGACGAGCGTTTGCGCACGGCCGACCCGAAGATCTTCCAAGATCCTCGCAATGTCGATGCGGCACTGATCTACGCGATGAGCGGCGGAAATCCGGCGACCCTGGAATTCCTCGTCGCCCGCGACATTGAGGGCAACTTCGACAACCGGGTCAGTGATGCCTTGCGCAAGTATCTGAGCGGGAAGGGTACTCTCATTGGCAAGACCCTCGGCGAGATGGCCGTCGAATACAAGAATGACAAGATCGGCCCTTATCTGGCGCTGGTCGCCGGCAATGTGACCCTGACGCGCGATCCGGTCGCTGCGCTGAAGTTCTACGATTGGGCCCGCCTGACAGCGCCCGGCACCATCGTCGAGGAAGCGGCCCTGCGACGCTCGCTTGCGGTTGCGGTCGATGCCAAGATCGTCGACAAAGCCTCGCTTTACGCCAATGGCTACGCGCGTCGCTTCCTCTACTCTCCCTATGCCAGCCAGTTCGCCGATCTGTTCGTTCGCTTCGTGGTGGAGCATTACGAGGCGCTAAAGTCCGCCGACATCGAAGCGACGCTCGGCTACATGGACGCGGATCGGCGACGTGAGGTCTACCTGCGAATTGCCCGGGAGGCGGCCATTGCGGGACACAAGCAACTGGCGACCATGGCGGCCGAGCAGGCGAAGATGCTTTCCGGCACCGAGGAAGGTGCCGACGCTCTGGCGAAACTCTATGGCAGCCTCGTGCGTGTCCCCACCGAGAATGTCACCGACGCGATGGCGGCCCTGATGCAGGTCCCGGAGGACATGTTGTCTCCCCGGGACCGCGCCTTGAGGCAGGCGGCTGAAACCATAGCAAAAGAAGTCCTGCGCAAACCCGAACCGGTTCAGCGTTCCCAGACGCCGCCGGCAGAGGCTGCGAGCATCAACGATCCGGCACAGTCCGCATCGGCTGATCCGGAGCTGCAGGATCCATTTGCCCAGCCCGAACCGATCCCGGTCGCGCAGGCTGATGAAACGCAGCCGATCACCGACGCTGCTGCGACACTTCCCGCCGAGCAGACCGAAATCGACCCGGAATTGCGTAGCTTCGTTGATTCCGGACGCTCGAAGCTGGACGCAATCGACGATCTTCTCCAGAAAGAAGGCCCGTAACATGATGGACGCACTTTCAGCCCCCAGAATGCCCGCAACGGATAGTGCGGCGGCTTCAAGCGGCTCGGGCCGCGCAGACAAGGCGGCGGACGACAGCAGCTTTTCCAAGGTGCTCTCCAAGTCCGGCGAGCAGGAGGCGGGTACGTCGAAGCAGGATCGCACGCGCGACGAGACGGAAGCCTCGGAGGCGGATGTAAACCAGCCAGATGCAAAGACGGCGAGGGCGAGTGAACGATCCTTCATCGATGATGCCTTGCTGGCGGAGCTCGATGCACTTCCGGATGACGTCTCGACGGAAGATCTGATCCGGGCTCTCGCCAAGGCGCAGGCCAAGACCAAAGCAAATACTGAGAGCGACAGGGAGCCTCAAGTCGAGATCGAAGGCCTCGATCCGGAACTGAAGGCACAACTGGCGAAGGCAATGGCGGCCGTCCGGGATCGCAAGGAAACCGGCGAAGGCGAACCAGTGGCGACCGAGCAGGCCGCAGGCGAGGCGACATCGTCCGAAACGTCGATGGCGGACCTGGCCGACGTGCTTCAGCTTCTGGCGGGCGGCAAGGTTGATGCCGCCGAGAAGGGCAAGGAGCCAGCCAAGGGCGACAAGTCGGACAAGGACGATCAGAAGGTCCTCGCCGGCAACCTCATCGATGCCAAGGCTCGTGATGCGGGCGATAGCGCGGCTTCGGATGGCGACAGTTCTGACGGCGATCGCGATTTCCGCTTCGTCCGCGCAGATGGCAAGGGCCAGCCGCTTGTTCTGCGCGGGGAGGCTGCGTCTTCTCCGGAGCAGGCCGAACAGAAGGCCGTTGAGACGGTCACTGTTGTTGATAGCCGTCGCTACATCGCGCCAGTCTCGACATCCAATGCGGCGTCCATCACCGCAGCGATGCTGGGGGATAATGAGTGGCTCGGTGCCATGGCACCCGGTTCGGAGCTCGCCAATGCCGCCGCCCAGTCCAGCCAGGGCAAGGTCGTGCATACGTTGAAGCTCCAGATGACACCTATTGAGCTCGGCAGTGTTACCGCGACCCTGCGCCTGTCCGGTGAGGAGCTGAGTGTCCAGCTGACAGTCGACAACCCGGCTGCCTTCCGACAGCTCTCAAACGATCAGAGCGATATCCTGAAGGCGCTCCGGGCTCAGGGGCTGGTCGTCGATCAGGTCCAGGTGACCCTGCAGACCTCGTCGGCCGATCGCAGCGCGGACGCCGGACAGAATGGTCACCAGAACCAGCAGGCAGGCCAACAGGCGGGCCAACAGGCATTCCAGTCTGGACAGCAGAGCAGTGAACGGCAACAGCGCGGCGAGGCGCCGGGAAATACCGTGAGGATGGCGGATGAGCGTACGGCTGATACGACGGATGTTCCCGCTTCCGGCAATCGCGGCGCTCGCCCTGATCAGCTTTACGTCTGAGGCAGAGGCAAGCCGCGGTGCCTGTGAGGGCGCGATCAGCGCGGCAGCTGCCAAATACGGCGTTCCCGAAGGTATTCTCTATTCCGTCGGCCTGACCGAGACTGGCCGCAAGGGCAGCCTTGCGCCCTATGCCATGAACGTCGAGGGCAAAGCCTATTACTTCGACGATCTGGATGCGGCTCTCGACGGCTTCGAGCGGGCGAGAATGGGCGGAGCGAAGCTGATTGACGTCGGTTGCATGCAGATTAATCAGCACTTCCACGGCGAACATTTTACCTCAGTGGAGGCAATGTTTGACCCGAGGCGCAACGTGGAATACGCCGCTCGCTTCCTGAGCAACCTTCACAATCGTCACGAAACCTGGACAATGGCAGTCGCGCGCTACCATGCGGGCCCAAACAATGATCCCGCCCAGAAGCGTTACGTGTGCCGTGTGATCTCTAATCTGGTGGCCACGGGCTATGGAAACTGGACACCTAATGCGCGACAATTTTGCGGTGAATCGCAATCCAAGATTGATTGACAGTCACGATTGTGCCGATTTGCCAATTGTGGCGACACTGCGGTAGTCGGAGGTCTGGCAAGACCTTGTGCGAAACTTGCGTTAACTTTTCCACCGGAAAATTGTGCCTATTTAGTTAAAAACCTACTAGATCTAGTTCAAATCGGCACCAAAAGGTTAATCAATCGTTAATAACTATGGTTAAGTTCTCCTAGTTGTTCATGAATCCCCCGATTCGTACCCATGGTGCATCGAAACACCACACTGATTCGGAGGCGGCTGAATGATCGTCGTGGTAGATGAGCGCGAGCTCGTGAAAGACGGATACACATCACTATTTGGACGCGAGGGAATTCCCTCGACGGGGTTCGACCCCCGGGAGTTCGGGGAATGGGTCAATACGGCGGCCGATTCCGACATTGCAGCGGTTGAGGCGTTCGTCCTCGGCCAGGGTGAAATGACCCTCGAATTGCCGCGGGCAATTCGCGACCGAACCCAGGCGCCGGTGATCGCGGTCAGCGATCAGCCATCCCTGGAGGCTACTCTGGCGCTCTTCGATTGCGGAGTCGATGACGTCGTGCGTAAGCCCGTGCACCCCCGTGAAATCCTGGCGCGCGCTGCGGCGATCCGCCGGCGTCTGCGTGCAATCACCAACTTCACCGAGATCGGCCCGATCAAGGTCTTCTCCGACGGTCGTGATCCAGAGATCGCCGGCGACGTCTTCCCCTTGCCGCGCCGCGAGCGCCGCATCCTGGAATATTTGGTCGCAAACCGCGGCCGGCGCGTATCGAAGACGCAGATCTTCAACGCGATCTACGGGATCTTCGACGAGGAAGTCGAAGAGAACGTCGTTGAAAGTCACATTTCCAAGCTTCGCAAGAAGCTGCGCAAGAAGCTCGGTTTCGATCCTGTCGATTCCAAACGTTTCCTCGGCTACTGCATCGACTGGAGCTGATCTCTACCTGCGGCCGCCCTTGAGCGGCCGCATTTTTTTCCCTCGACGCGAGGGAAAAAAGCTGGGCGCTCAAGCCAGACAGCTTCACGCAAGGCCCACCTCATACTCTCCAAATCGACTAGCAAACGAGGATTTTGACATGAGCCTTTACGGAACCATGCGAACGGGTGTCTCCGGCATGAATGCCCAGTCGAACCGGCTGAGCACCGTCGCTGACAACATCGCCAATTCCAGCACTGTCGGCTACAAAAAGGCCTCGGTGCAATTTTCATCCATGATTTTGCCGACCACTAACGGGGCCTACAATTCCGGCGGTGTCGAAACGGACGTGCGCTACTCGATTTCGGCTCAGGGCACCTTCAGCTACACGACGTCGACGACGGACCTCGCCATCAACGGCGACGGCTTTTTCATCGTAAAGGGCGACGACGGCACCCCCTATATGACCCGTGCTGGTTCCTTCGTCCTCCAGGACGATGGCACGCTCAAGAACACGGCAGGCTACACCCTGCAGGGTTATCCCTACGATTCCGACGTCGATCCGACGATTGTCGTCAATGGTTTCGACGGCTTGGAGCCCGTGGACCTCTCGGGTTCGGGGATTTCGGCAGTCAGATCACTGACGGGCACGCTGAACGTGAACCTGCCCAACTCTGCCGAGGTCGGGGTTGCCGCGGACATCAAGAAGACGTCTCTGACCGTCTTTGACAGTCAGGGGTCAAGCCGACTGATCGACTTTACCTACGAGAAGATCGCCGACAACACGTGGGAGGTCTCTGCCGTTGAAAGGGATGCTGGCACTCAGGTTCTGGCGCCCCAAACGTTGGTTTTCGACGCGGACGGCAAACTGGTAACTCCCGATCCAGCTGAGCTGACGCTCGATCCCTACACTGTGGACGGTGCTGAGGTCGGCGACCCGGCGACCGGTATCCTGATCAACATCGGCGATACGACCCAGCTCGCCTCTGATTTTTCCGTCCAGCTGGGCAAGGTGGACGGCAACGCTGCCTCGAAGGTCAAGGGTTATGAAATCGACGACAAGGGCATCGTTTCGATTGCCTATGACAACGGCGATTTGGTGCCGACCTTCCGCGTCGCGCTCGCCAGTGTCCAGAGCCCGGACAATCTCAATCCGGTGGCCGGCAACATGTACACCCAGTCGAACGACTCGGGTGTCGTCATCCTCGGATATGCGGGCTCCAGCGGCTTCGGCACGATCCTGTCGGGTGCACTTGAAGACTCCAATGTTGATGTCGCTGAAGAGCTCACCGCGATGATCGAGTCCCAGCGCAACTACACTGCAAACTCCAAGGTATTCCAGACCGGCTCCGAATTGATGGAAGTCCTGGTCAACCTGAAGAGATAATTGAAAGAGTAGGTTAGTCCTATGTCGCTTGCATCGTCACTGAATACGGCCAACTCGATTTTCCGGAACACGTCCCAGCAGACGTCCGTAATCTCGACGAACATCGCCAACACCGGCAACGAGAATTACGTGCGCCGTGATGCGGTGGTCACGCAGACCGTCTACGGTTTCTCGACGGTGCAGAACGAGCGGTCGCAGCAGATGGCTTTGCTGCGCCAGATGGCATCGTCGACGGGGCAGCAGAGTGCGCAATCGACACTTCTGGACGGCCTGACCACGCTCTCCAATGCGCTTGGCGGCAATGACAAGGAATTGTCGCCATCCAACTATCTCGCGAACCTGCAAAGCAGTCTGCAGGCTTTCGCCGCCGCCCCGGGCGAATACGCACTCGCTTCCACGGTCGTGACGGATGCAATCGACGTCGTCAACTCGCTGAACAATACGACGAAGTCGACGCAAGAACTGCGCGAAGACACCGATGCGCAGATGTTTCAGCAGGTCGAGTCGCTGAACAAGCTGCTCGCTGAGTTCAAGATCGTCAATGACACTGTCGTGCGCCAGACGGCGACCGGCGGCAATGCCGACGACTATCTCGATCGCCGCGACACGCTCCTCAAGGAGATCTCCAAGATCGTCGGCGTGTCCGTGAACATGCGCGATAATAGCGACATGGTTCTGTACACCTATGACGGCACGACGCTGTTCGAGACGGAGCCGCGCGAAGTCAGCTTCGTGCGCACCTTTACCTATGATTCGACCGTCTCCGGCAATGCCATCTACATCGACGGAACGGCGGTTCGCGCCGGCGTCGGCGGCAATACCGATGGCCAAGGTTCGCTTGCTTCGCTGGTGCAGATCCGCGATGTCATTGCACCGACCTTCCAGACCCAGCTCGATGAAATCGCCCGTGGCCTGATCGAGGCCTTCCAGGAAGTCGACACCGGTGGCGGTGGCGAACTGCCCGGCCTGTTCACCTGGCCGACTGGCACGGTTCCCTTGACGGGAACGGTCGAGCCTGGCCTCGCTGCCCTCATTCAAGTCAATCCGGCCGTTCGCTCGGATGCTGGCGGTGACCCCATGCTGATCCGTGACGGTGGCATCAATGGCGCCGCTTATGTGCTGAATGTCGATGGATCATCGGGCTTTACCGACCTGATCAACAGCTATGTGGACGAACTCGCAGCGAACAGAAGCTTCTCCGCCGATGCCGATCTTAAGACCGATGCGAGCGTGCTGTCCTTCGCCAGCAACTCGATCGGCTGGCTCGAAGAGTTGCGCTCAAACGCCTCGACGGCGTTTGAAAACAAGCAGGCGCTCTACGAGCGTACGTTCCAGACCTACTCCTCCAAGACGGCGGTGAGCCTCGACGAAGAACTCTCGATGCTGCTCGATGTCGAACAGTCCTACAAGGCCGCAGCCAAGCTCGTCTCGACCGTGGATGAGATGCTGAAGGCTGTCATGGATATGGTGAGGTAATCCAATGTCGACAGCTAGCGTTTCCAATCTTTCGACCCAGACATCCATGCGCCTGACCATTCGGCAGGCGCAGAACGAGCTCTTGAAGTCCCAACAGGAGGTCAGCACCGGCTTCTACGCCGACATCGGCGCGGAACTGGGAAGTAAGACCTCGACCGTCGTTGATCTGAACCGGGAAAGCCTGCGGCTGAACTCGATGATCAGCAACAACTCGATCGCGACGCAGCGACTGTCCGCCTCCCAGGAAGCGCTGAAGCAGATCGCGACGGCCGCCGAAGAGATGAACAATGCGCTGATCACCATCTCCGGGTCGTCGAACAGTGATACGATCAACACCACCGTGATGACCGTGTCGAACTCCCTCTCGACGATGACGAGCATGGCCAACCAGTCGGCCAATGGTGAATTCCTGTTCGCAGGCATCAACACCGATGTGAAGCCATTCAACGAATACACGGACACATCGCCGGCGAAGACAGCTTTCGACAACGCCTTCACTGGCTATTTCGGCTTTCCGCCGACCGATACGGCGAACGTCGCGACGATCGTCCCGAGTGGTGCAGCCCCGAGCATGGAGGATTTCATCACCTCGACGCTCGAGCCGATGTACACCGGAGCAGACTGGAGCACGGATTGGTCGAACGCGACCGACCAGGCGATGACCAGCCGCATCACGCAATCAGAAACCGTCCAGACATCCGCCTCGGCAAATGAAAACGGCTTCCGCTACTTCGCGCTCGCGGCCGTCGTCACCAAGGAGCTTATGGCGATCGGTGCGCCGGCTGCCGCAGTGACGGTCGCGATCAACAAGGCGATCGACTACACGGGCCGCGCCATCACCGGCATCAACTCGACGCGTTCTGCACTGGGTCTTTCCGAGAATCGAATTGAGAAGGCGGATGCCTCGCTCAAGGTTCAGGTGGATATAATCGAAACCAGCCTGTCGAGCAAAATTGAAGTAGATGCGTACGAAGCGTCGACTCGCGTTAACTCTCTGCTTGCCATGGTGGAAGCATCCTACACGCTGACGGCGAAGATCCAGGGCTTGAGTCTTGTAAACTACCTTTGATGAGCAAAGGGTGAAATGAACCTGAAGGGCAACTGAATGTACCAGTTCTCATATGCCGAGATTATGGAAGATGGCGTCGCTGACGCCAAGGAGCGCGAACGGCAGGCCCTTGACCGTTGCATCCAGCTTCTGAGCGCGGCCCGTGAAAAGAAGGGCTACTCCCGCGAGGCGATCGAAGCTCTGTTTTATACCCGCCGGGTCTGGATCCGACTGATCGAAGATCTGCAGAACCCCGAGAACCAGCTCGGCGACGAAGTACGCGCCAATCTGATTTCCATCGCCATCTGGATTTTGAAAGAGTGTGACCGGATCCGCAAACGTGAGTCCGAGAACTTCCAGGGCATCATCGACGTGACAACCATCATCAGGGATGGACTTAAATGAAGAGCACTTTGCGCATCTCGCTCAAGTCGGGCGAACGTATTTTCATCAATGGAGCGGTTCTGCGCGTCGACCGCAAGGTTGCCCTCGAGTTCCTGAACGATGTCACCTTCCTGCTCGAGAACCATGTTCTGCAGCCGGAACAGGCGACCACGCCGCTGCGTCAGCTCTATTTCATCGCCCAGATGATGCTGATTAACCCGGAAGGCAAGGATCAGTCGCTTGCGATGTTCCGCAAGTCGGTCATCATGCTGCTGTCGTGCTTCGAGAACGAGGAAATCCTCGCCGAACTGAAGCGCATCGACGGCATGGTCTCCTCCGGTCGCGCTTTCGACGCCTTGAAGGCGATCCGTCAGCTCTATCCGATCGAGGATCGCATACTGAACAACCAGGAAATGGCGCCGGCGACGATCGAGCAGATCCGCAAGGAGATCGCACCATGGCGGTAGACGGTGTAGCTGCCGCCGCTGCGGCCACGACGACATCGTCGGCCACAAGCAGCACGGCGAGCAAGGCTGCCGAGAAGGCATCGATCGATTACGATAGCTTCTTGAAACTTCTCATCGCCCAGATGAAGAATCAGGATCCGACGAATCCGATGGATGCGACGGAGCAGATTTCGCAGCTCGCCACCTTCTCCCAGGTCGAGCAGACGATCCAGACAAACTCGAACCTCGAGACACTGATCACCGGCAACGCCCTGACGAATGCCTCCTCCTACATCGGCAAAACGATCACCAGTGCCGACGAAAAGAGCAGTGGCATTGTGGCCTCTGTCCGCGTCTATTCGGACACGATGGTCGCGACGACAACGGAAGGTAAGGAAATTCCGATCGTTGTTGGCGTTCGCGTCGGCACCAAGCCCGCGACCGAGACGAGCGGTTCTTGATATGTTAGTCCTTTCGGCGCGGACGGCATGATTCGCCGCACCGAAAGGATACGGTCTCATGAATGAGGCAGACGCTCTCGACATTCTCCAAGCCGCGATCTGGACGATCATCATTGCTTCCGGGCCGGCCGTGGCCGCCGGCATGATTGTTGGCGTCGTCATCGCGTTGATCCAGGCCTTGACGCAGGTGCAGGAAATGACCCTGACCTTCGTGCCGAAGATCCTCGCCATCATGATCACCATAGGCATCTCCGCACCTTTCGTCGGAGCGCAGATCAATCTCTTCAGCAACCTGGTTTTCTCGCGGATCCAGTCAGGCTTCTAGCGGCGCTCGGCCTGACACCCTCGCGCAAGCTTCGCCGTCTATCTCTTCAAGGCAGACTGCCGGGAGCATGGTCTTCCGGATGACTTCTCATGAAGAGATGGAACGGACATGGCGCAACCACCTGCACTCGTAATCCCGAAGGCCAGCCCCAGCGGGCGTGACATCGGTTTCGCGTTCGGGATCGTGATGATCCTGTGCATCCTCTTCCTGCCAATACCGCCCTTTCTGATCGATGTCGGCCTGGCATTCTCCATTGCGCTTTCTGTCCTGATCCTGATGGTCGCGCTCTGGATTCAGCGCCCTCTGGATTTCTCGTCCTTTCCGACCATCCTGCTGATCGCCACCATGATCCGTCTGTCGCTCAACATCGCGACGACGCGCGTCATTCTAACCCATGGTCACGAGGGCCACGGGGCCGCCGGCGGAGTGATCGCCGGTTTCTCGACCCTCGTGATGGGCGGCGACTTCGTCATCGGTCTGATCGTCTTTCTGATCCTGATTACCGTCAACTTCATCGTCATCACCAAGGGCGCCACGCGTATTGCGGAAGTCGGCGCCCGCTTTACCCTTGATGCAATCCCCGGTAAGCAGATGTCGATCGATGCCGACCTCTCGGCTGGCATCATCGACGAAAAAGAAGCACAGCACAGACGCCGTGAACTGGAGCAGGAAAGCTCGTTCTTCGGTGCCATGGACGGTGCCTCGAAGTTCGTTCGCGGCGACGCGATCGCCGGCCTGATTATCACCGCCATCAACGTCGCTGGCGGCATCATCATCGGCTACTTCCGCCACGGCATGGAACTTGGTGAAGCGGCCGATGTCTTCGTCAAGCTGTCCGTCGGTGACGGCATTGTATCGCAGGTTCCGGCGCTTATTGTTTCGCTGGCCGCCGGCCTTCTGGTCTCGCGCGGCGGCACGCCGGGTTCGACCGACCAGGCCGTCGTCAATCAGCTGAGCGGCTATCCCCGCGCGCTATCCGTGGCGGCCGCATTGATGGGCGCCCTCGCACTCGTTCCAGGCCTTCCCTTGGTCCCGTTCACTGCTCTCGGCGGCCTCATGGCCTTCGGCGCCTGGTTCATCCCGCGCCAGCTCGAAGCTGAAAACCAGCTGAAGCGCGAGCAGGAAGAGAAGAAGGTCATCCAGAGCAAGGAGGCGGAAAAGGATTCGGTCAAGTCTGTTCTCAAAACCTCCGAGATCGAACTGGCCCTCGGCAAGCTCGTCTCAACGCGCCTGCTCGGAGCCCATCAGGAACTCGCCTTCCGCGTCGGCAAGATGCGCAAGAAATTCGCCAGCCAGTACGGCTTCGTTGTGCCGGAAATCAAGGTGACCGACGATATCGCGATCCCGGAAAAGGCCTATCAGATCCGTATCCACGGCACGACCGTCGCCTCGAACAACCTGCGCGTCGGTGAAGTCCTCGTCGTCACCGGTTCCGGCCGCAAGCCGAACGTGCCGGGTGACGAAATCCGCGAACCCGCCTTCGGCATGCCGGCCGTGTCAGTGCTTGAAACCTTCACCGAAGAGTTGAAGCGCGAAGGCTTCCACCCGATCGACAATGTCTCCGTCGTTCTCACCCATGTCTCGGAAGTCATCCGCAACAACCTGCCTCAGCTCCTGTCCTACAAGGACGTCAAGGTGCTGATTGATCGCCTCGACCCCGAATACAAGAAGCTCGCCGACGAAATCTGCTCGTCGCACATGTCCTATTCGGGGCTTCAGGCGGTTCTGAAACTGCTGCTCGCCGAACGCGTCTCGATCCGCAACCTGCATCTCATTCTGGAAGCGGTGGCCGAACTCGCGCCGCATGTGCGCAAGACGGAGCAGATCGTCGAGCACGTGCGTGTCCGTATGGCACAGCAGCTCTGCGGCGATCTGACCGACAACGGTGTACTGCGCGTCTTGCGCCTCGGCTCCAAGTGGGACCTCGTCTTCCACCAGGCGCTCAAGCGTGATGCCAAGGGCGAAATCGTCGAGTTCGACATCGATCCGCGCAGCCTGGAAGAGTTCTCGGAGCAGGCCAGCCAGGTTATCCGTGAATTCATGGACCGCGGACTGCCCTTCGTCCTTGTCACATCGCCCGAAACACGGTCCTATGTCCGCATGATCATCGAACGACTCTTTGCCACCTTGCCGGTCCTTTCACATGTGGAACTCGCCAAGGGCATCGAGATCAAGATTCTGGGCTCTATTTCATGATTTCTGACCCGCAGGGGAGTGTGCTGGTGCTGATCGCGATTTTCTGTCGCATCGGCGCCTGCATCATGACCCTGCCGGGCTTTTCTTCAGCCCGTATCTCGATGACGGTGCGGTTCTTCCTTGCCTTCGCCATCTCGCTGGCCATGACTCCCTTGCTCTTCGATACCGTTTATCCACGGGTCTCTGGGGGAGGTGCGTCTCTTATCGGCGTCATCGTCGCCGAACTTCTGATCGGCATGATGTACGGCCTCGTCCCGCGCTTCTATGTGCTCGGACTGCAATTTGCAGGTTCGGCGATCTCGATGGCGATCGGCCTCAACACGCCGGGTTCTTCAGACGTCCTTGAAGATGCCCCCGACAACCAGATGACCAATCTCATCTCCTTTGGCGGTCTTCTCATTCTCTTCATGCTGGATTTCCACCATGTGGTGTTTCGCGCGCTGTTCGATTCCTATTCGGTAATGCCGATCGGCGGCATGCCGGACAGCCAGAAAATGCTGATCACTTTGACCGATACCCTGACGCAGACCTTCCTGTTGATGCTGCGCCTGGCGAGCCCCTTCCTCATTTTCGGCCTCATGTTCAACGTCGCCGTCGGTCTGGTCAACAAGCTCGCGCCCCAGGTGCCCGTCTTCTACATCTCGACCCCCTATCTGCTTATGGGTGGACTGCTGCTGGTGTATTTCACCATCGCTGCCATGGTCATGCAGTTCGGCCAGTACTTTCCGATGATTTTCAATTTCTGACGAGGCTGCCTTGGGACCGCAAAAGAAATCCGACAAACTCAAGCGTCTCGTCGCAGTCCAGCGTCACATGGAGCGGATGGCCGAAAGTGATCTTGGCATCACCGCCCAACGCATCGAGGAGAACGCCCGTTCGATGGACACGGTGATGGATGCCATCGGGTCGCTCGAGCCATTGCACCGGCTTTTTGCCCAGAACTATGCGGACCGCTTTGATCGCCTGTCCAATACGGACAAGCAGCTGCACGGTCTCCAGCAGGTTCAGGAGATGAAGCTGATGCGTGAGCGCGCCAAGGGCGACCGGCTGGAAGAAAACATGAAGGATGCGCGCGACCACGAAGAGCGCGAGCGTGACGACGATGCCATCTACGATCTGATCGACCTGAAGTTTGCCACACCAGCCTCCAGCAAGCTTCAGGAGTGATAGTCGCCTCGAACCGAAATCGAGGATGTCATCGTGGCCATTTCTCCCCCAAGCGATCTGGTGCTGGACGTTGTCCGCGCTGCTGATCCGGCACAAGTTGCCGCTGCTCAGGAACAATTGAAAGCCAAACGGGCGAACTTCATGGCGACCAGTCTCGCCGAGAAGGGCGTAGGTTTTGGCGCGACGGTCGACATCCTGAACCGGAGCGCCAACGCCGCTCGCATCGAAGCGACAGCGCAACCGACCGAGGATGTCGGCAAGCCTCCGAAGATCTACCGCGATTTTGAAGCCGTTTATCTCACCAACTTCGTCCAGAGCATGCTGCCGGACGAGAGCGAGGAAGTATACGGCAAGGGCAATGCCGGCGAAATGTGGAAGAGTATGATGGCCGAGCAGCTCGGCACCGTTCTTTCTGAATCTGGTGGCGTCGGCATCGCCCAGCAGATGTACGACCAAGCGCTCCAGCGGGTGCGCGGACAGGATAGTGTCAATGCTGCCACGGACGAGACGGATCGCGGGCTCGCCATGAGCTGGGTGACCGATCTCGAGCGCCGCACCCTGGGTGCCGGCGCTGACACCGATAACAAGAATTGATCGATTTTTCGAAAGACAGGGCAGAATTCATGGAATTTGTTTCGAGCGAATATCGGGTGAAGACGGTACTGAGCCGGCTTGAGCGTATCATCGACAATGAGAACGAACGGATCGGCAAGGATCCGGAATTCGACTTCAAGGTTTCCAACGCCCACAAGAGCCGCTGCCTCTACGAATTGACCATGCTGTTCCGCGACACTGATCCGCGTGAATTTGCGGTAAACTACGTCGAGCAGCTCCATGTTCTGAAGGAAAAGCTCGCCTTGAACGCCCGCCGCGTCGAGGCGCATCTCGCGGCCGTTCGTGCCGTTGCCGACATCCTGAAGAACGCGGTTCGTGATGCCGATGGTGACGGCACCTATTCTCAGGAACAGTTCCAGTTCAGCGAGTTCTGATGGGCAAGATACTCGGAATCGGCCTTTGGGTCTGCATCGTCACGCTGGGGGCCGTCTACGGTTCGATCTACCTGGCGACAGCCCCTGCCGGCCCGAGCGAGGAAGAAACAAAGACTGCCGCGCTCGAACTCGTTCGCGGTGAGTCCATCACCATTCCGGTCATCGGCGGCGGTGATGTCACTGGATATTTCCTGACACGCATCTCCTTCATGATGGACAAGGAAAAGCTCAAGGGACAGGCGCTGCCGACGACAGAGCTGATGACCGATCAGCTGTTCACACTGCTGGTTGGCAACGAGATGGTCGACATCGGCAACGTCTCCGCCTTCGACGTCAATTCGTTCCGTGAGCAGATCAAGACCGAGATGAATGCAAGGCTCGGTGAGGGCATGATCGCTCAGGTGCTGATCGAGCAGCTCGACTACGTCTCGAAGGACGCCGCCCGCAAGGCTGCCGACGGTGGTTCCAAGCCTATGGAGAAGACCACGGTTGTCGAAGGCGAAAAGGTTGAGGAAAAGGCGGCATCCTCAGGTCATTGACCATCCGCGTCGCCTTATGGTGAACGCCGCGTGGATCATCTCGTGAGAATTGAAGCGCGGCGCTTAACCTGAATTTTAGCTGTGGCTGATAGGTTCCCGGCATCGATCCTCGGGGCCCCTTTCATGCCAGCTTCGTCATTTTCTGCACTGAGAGAGCCCGACGACGTCGATGGCCCGGTTCCGCAACCGGCGATCCCCGTACGACCGATTCTCGACATGCCCGTCCACGACCTGGGCTGGAAGCCAGCGCTCGCCCTTCTTGAGGAAAAGCTGACCCAAGACAAGGGCCTCACTCACATCGCCTTTCTTAATGCCAACAATGCCAATGTGATGATGCGGGACCCCGATTACCGTGAGGTTCTCGGTCGATGTCTGGTCCTGCCGGATGGCATCGGCGTCGACATTGCCGCAAAATTTCTGCATGGCGGCCGCTTCTCGGCCAATCTCAACGGGACTGATTTCGTCCCCGCAGCCCTGACCTTCATCACGAAGCCGCTCAGGATCGGGCTGCTCGGAGCAACATCCGAGGTGCTGCAGGATGCAGCCAAAAACTTTCGCCTTCATACGCCCTGGCATGAATTCGTCGAAATCTCGGATGGCTACTTCGACCGGGCAGATCCGACATTCATCCTCAAGCGGATTGAGCAGGCCCGCATCGATCTGCTGCTCGTCGCCATGGGCACCCCGCTGCAGGAGAAATGGGTCGACAGGCATCTGACCGGCGATCATGCTCGGGTCGTAATCAGCGTTGGCGCACTGCTCGACTTCGTCTCGGGACGTGTCCCCCGTGCGCCCGACTGGGTCCGCCAATTCAGGTCCGAATGGCTGTTTCGTCTCTGGCAGGAGCCGTCGCGCCTTTGGCGACGCTACGTTCTCGGCATCCCTGTTTTCCTCGCCCATGTCCTGCGTCATCGGCTCGGTCGGCCGGCAACAATGTCCAGCTGACACCAAAGCGGCGAAATCCTGCCTTGCAATATGCCGCAATTTGACAGCATAGGACGGCGACAGGCAAATGGCGCCTCCGTGTTGGCGTTAGCTTGCTGCGAGTTCTAGACGGGGATTGTGCACAGTGACCACGGTAATCGATGGAAAGGCAGCCGCTGCTTCGGTGATCGAAGCGGTAACCTCAGCAGCGACGACGCTGAACACCTCCGGCCATCGCAAGCCCGGTCTGGCAGTGGTCATCGTCGGCAACGACCCGGCAAGCCATGCCTATGTCGGCGCAAAGAGCCGTATGGCCAAGCAGTGCGGCTTCAACTCGATCCAGCACACGCTGCCCGAACAGACATCGCAGGAAGAGCTGATGGCCCTGGTCGCTTCGCTCAATGCCGATCCCGAGATCGATGGTATCCTCGTCCAGCTCCCGCTTCCCAAACATCTCGACAGCGAACCGGTCATCCAGTCGATCCTTCCGGAAAAGGACGTGGACGGTCTGCACATCGTCAATGCCGGCAAGCTGGCGACCGGTGATCTAAAGACCGGTCTTCTCTCCTGCACGCCGGCCGGCGCCATGATCCTTGTTCGCCAGATCCATGGTGACGATCTCTCGGGTCTTAATGCTCTGGTCATCGGCCGTTCCAACCTCTTCGGCAAGCCAATGGCGCAATTGCTGCTGAATGCCAATGCCACGGTAACCATAGGCCATTCGCGCAGTCGCGATCTGCCGGAACTGGCCCGTCAGGCGGACATTCTGGTCGCAGCCGTCGGCCGTGCCGAAATGGTCAAGGCCGACTGGTTGAAGCCCGGAGCAACCGTCATCGATGTTGGCATCAACCGTGTCGCAGCACCCGAAAAGGGCGAGGGCAAGTTCAAGTTGGTCGGCGATGTCGCGTTTGCTGAATGCAAGCCGGTAGCCAAGGCGATATCACCCGTACCGGGCGGCGTCGGCCCGATGACAATTGCCATGTTGATGGCGAATACGGTGATCGCTGCCCATCGTCGGGCAGGCATGGCGGCGCCGCGCTTCTGACGGATTGTGCCGGGCGCCGTGCTCAGGCCGGCGCCGGTCCCGTCGAGGCCCGCACCACCAGTTCCACCTTCCACAATTCCTGCTCCGGCAAGGCGGGTTCACTCTGATTGATCATCGCAATCAGGCGCTCGCCGATCCGTTTTCCTGCTGCGCGCAGCGAAGAACGCGTCGTGGTAAGGGGCGTCGAGAAGTTTTCCGGCTTCAGCAGCGGCAATTCGTCGTCATGGGCGATAAGCGAGATGTCTGTCCCGAGCTTCAGGCCGAATTCGTTCATCGCCCGGACGGCGCCAAGCGCAAGCACGGTACTGGCACACAGAACCGCAGTCGGACGATCGGGCAAGCCCAGGATCTCCTTCATGCCGCGATAGCCCTGCTCATCGCCCATGAAACTGTGCCGGGTGTGCCGGGGATCGAGCAGCAGCCCTTTCTCAGCAAGCGCCTTCTCCGTCCCAAGTCGCCGCCGATGGGCGAAGTCGAGCTCCGCCTGTCCATTCAGCAGCGCAATCCGCTTATGTCCGAGTTGGAGCAGGAAGCGTGTCGCATCATAGAAGGCGCCCTCGTTATCCACGTCGAGAAAGGGGTAGTCCAGACCGAGACCGGACGATCGACCATGCACGATGAAGGGCAGGGACAAGGATTTCGCCATCGCGATCCGCGGATCTTTCTCGCGCACATAGGCGAGATAGTAACCATCGACACTGCCGCTTGAGACGAGCCAGCGGATGGCCTGTTCCTCTTCTTCAGCCCGTGATGGCATGATCACAAAATGGAAGTCGTGGACGATCGAGGCTTCGGCGAGACCGCTCTGGAATTCGGCGAAGTGCATGTCCGAGCTATGATCGGGCGAGATCGGCATGATCAGCCCAATGGATCCGGCCTTGCCGGTCGCCAGACGCTGGGCCGCCCGGTTCGGACGGTACCCAGTCTCCTTTGCCGCCTGAAGCACGCGCCTGCGCGTCTCCGCGTTCACTTCCGGATAGCCGTTGAGCGCACGGCTTATCGTCGTCTGCGACAGACCGAGCATCTGCGACAATTCTTTGAGATTCACTGCTGGCATTCCTCTCCCGTGCAAGACCGCCAGTTGCCTCCGCAGGTGGTCAAAGCGCTTCGACTATGGCGCAGACGCCCGGCCGGCGACAAGAGGAAAATGCTTTAAAACAATGCAGATGCCGTTGGTCGGGCGTAGGGCTGCGCCAAAATGCGGCAGAACCAGAAAAGCGCTTGACTCAATATGGAACCCAATGGGATGAAATAGGGGCCAAAGCGCTTTGAGGATAATGCGCTGACCAAGGACGTTTGGCCGTCTAATGTGATGGGAGGTAAATCACATGAAGAAGATGTTTTTGATGACCGTGGCTGCTGCCGCGCTCGTTGCTGGCACGGCCGGCGCACAGGAATTGAAGTTCGCTCCCGGTGAAGATGCCAAGTTCAATTGGGCAAGCTTCGAGGAGCTGAAGAAGACCCAGCTCAACGGCGAACAGATCACCATTTTCGGCCCCTGGCTGGGCCCTGACCAGGTTCTCGTCGAGAGCGTCCTGGCCTATTTCGCAGCCGCCACCGGCGCTGACGTCCGCTATACCGGCTCTGATAGCTTCGAGCAGCAGATCGCCGTCGATCTGGAAGCCGGCTCCGCACCGAACATCGCCATCTTCCCGCAGCCGGGCCTCGCGTCCGACATGGCGAAGCGTGGCTTCCTGACCGATCTCGGCGCTGAAAATGCATCCTGGCTGAAGGACAATTATGCCGCTGGCCAGTCCTGGGTTGATCTCGGAACCTACGCCGGACAGGACGGCAACAAGGCCTTTTACGGCTTCCCCTTCAAGACCGACCTGAAGTCGCTCGTCTGGTATTCGCCTGAAAACTTCGAGGATGCCGGTTACGAAGTCCCGCAGACCATGGAAGAGCTCAAGGCTCTGACCGAGAAGATCGTCGCTGACGGTGGTACGCCCTGGTGCATCGGTCTCGGTTCGGGTGCCGCCACCGGCTGGCCGGCCACCGACTGGGTTGAGGACATGATGCTGCGCACGGCTTCGCCGGAAGACTACGACAAGTGGGTTTCCAACGAAATGAAGTTCGACGACCCGGTTGTCGTCAATGCCATCAACGAGTTCGGCTGGTTCGCGAAGAACGACAAGTTTGTTGTCGGCGGCGCCGGTGCCGTCGCTTCGACGGACTTCCGCGACAGCCCCAAGGGCCTCTTTGCCTCGCCGCCGCAGTGCTACATGCACCGCCAGGCGTCGTTCATCCCGTCCTTCTTCCCTGAAGGCACGTCGGTGGGTGAAGATGCAGACTTCTTCTACTTCCCCGCCTATGCCGAAAAGAACCTCGGCAGCCCGGTTCTCGGCGCTGGCACGACTTTCACCATCACAAAGGACAGCAAGGCTGCTCGCGCCTTCATCGAGTTCCTGAAGTCGCCGATCGCCCATGAAGTCTGGATGGCCCAGAAGGGCTTCCTCACCCCGCACAAGGGCGTGAACCCGGAAGTCTTTACGGATCCGACTGTCCGCAAGATGAACGACATCCTGCTTCAGGCGACAACGTTCCGCTTTGACGGTTCTGACTTGATGCCGGGCGCCGTTGGTGCCGGCAGCTTCTGGACCGGCATGGTTGACTTTGTCGGTGGCAAGTCTGCCGAAGATGTTGCAAAGTCGATCCAGACAGCCTGGGACGGCATCAAGTAAGCTGCCGAAGAGCAGTACTGCCTCACGAGCGTCCGGGCTAGGCCGTCCGGGCGCTCGCAAAAATCAGAAGGCATGCGGAGGGGGAGACCATCATGAATCCAGCGTTGCAGGCTCTGATCACGATCATCATCGGTGTCGGTGGATGTGTCGGTTATTTCTACCTGTCGAACATTTTTGTAGACAGAGTGCTGTTCCCAGCTAAGGGAGAGCACGCAGGGCGTAACATCAACCGCGCCAATATGATCCGCCCCTGGCTGTTCCTGTTTCCGGCTATCGTCGCCCTCGGCTTATATCTGGTCTATCCTGTCATCGCTACGCTCTGGCTATCCGTGTCGGATCGCAGTTTAGGTGGTGCCTTTGTCGGTCTGGCCAATTATCAACGGATGGCCGCTGAACCCAAGTTCTGGGAAGCGATCACCAACAATTTGCTCTGGCTGATTGTGGTGCCGGCAGTCTCGACCGCCTTCGGCCTTCTGGCCGCACAGCTCACCGACCGGATTTCCTGGGGGAGCATCGCCAAATCGCTGATCTTCATGCCCATGGCGATTTCCTTCGTCGGTGCTTCGGTCATCTTCAAGCTGGTGTATGATACAAGACCGGCGGGTGAAGAGCAGATCGGTATCCTCAACGCCATTTGGCTCTCTTTTGACGGCGGATTTGGCGCTCTTCTGACGCTGCGCATCCTGCCGGCACTGCTTCTTCTCGCGTTCATTGCCTTCGTCGCCTATGGCATCTACCAGCTGTTGCGCCCACTTGGCGGAGGCATCGGCCATCGTGGCGGCAGTTCGAAATTCGGCGTTGTCGTCCGTGTCGCGCTGACGCTTGCCGGTGCCTGGCTCTGCTACCGTGCGCTTGTTTCCATCTACACAGTCATGACTTTTGCCTATCCGTACGGCGAGCCACAGACCTGGTTGACGATTCCCTTCTGGAACAACTTCTTCCTGATGGTGGTGTTGATTTGGATCCAGACCGGTTTTGCCATGGTCATCCTGTCGGCGGCCATTCGCGGCATCCCGGAAGAGACAATCGAGGCGGCCGTCATCGATGGCGCGAATGATTTCGAGATCTTCTTCAAGATCAAGATCCCGCAGATCATGGGTACCGTTGTCGTCGTCTGGACGACTATCACCCTCGTCGTCCTCAAGGTCTTCGACATCGTCTTTGCGATGACCAATGGCCAGTGGGAAACGCAGGTGCTTGCCAACTACATGTTCGACAAGCTCTTCCGGGCCAATGACTGGGGCATCGGTTCGGCAAGCGCCATGGTGATCATGCTGCTGGTCCTGCCGATCCTGGTCTGGAACGTCTACAACGCTCGAAAAGAAATGCGCTGAGGGGAGGCGGGATCATGGCAAAGATTGCAGGCAAGAAATCCGGTCTCGTCTGGGCCGTACACCTCTCGGTCGTCGCGCTGGTCATCCTTTGGTTGCTCCCGACCGCGGGCCTTTTCGTCTCGTCATTCCGCACGGCAGATCAGATTTCCACCAGCGGCTGGTGGAGCTCGCTTTTCTCGCAGGAGCAGAACCTCGTGCTAAGAACCGCGGCGCCGTCCACACAGCAGCAGGAAGGCAATCTCTGGGTCATCGAGGGCAATCTGCTCAGCGAAGGCGGTGCATCGGCTGAAGCCGAGATCTCGGTCTGGGGGACATCCTCCCGCGCCATTAGCGAATATGAGCCCGGCGCGACTGCGCCGTTGGGAGACAATGCTCGTGTGACCGTCCAGGCCAATGGCGACTATCGTCTGGAAAGCGATGTCGAACTGACCGGAAGCCGCGGTGATCGCATCTTCGTCACGGCCGAGCTGCCGCCGAAGTTTACGCTCGACAATTACGAGACTGTGCTCTTTTCCGGCTCGACCACCGACTCCATGGCAAATGCCTTCTTCAACACGCTGACGGTCACCATTCCGGCGACCGTTATCCCGATCGTGATTGCAGCCTTTGCGGCCTATGCGCTTGCCTGGATGGAATTTCCCGGACGCGCGCTTCTGATCGCGGCCGTGGTCGCACTTCTGGTCGTGCCGCTGCAACTCGCGCTTATCCCGCTGCTGCGGCTGCATCTGTCGATCGGCATTGGCAAGGGCTATCTTGGTGTTTGGCTGGCCCATACGGGATTCGGCCTGCCGCTCGCGATCTATCTCTTGCGCAATTACATGGTGGGGCTACCGCGCGACATTATCGAATGCGCCAAGGTGGACGGTGCGACAGATTTCCAGATCTTCACTCGCATCATTCTGCCCTTGTCCTTCCCGGCGCTCGCGTCTTTCGCCATCTTCCAGTTCCTCTGGACCTGGAACGACCTGCTCGTCGCCAAGGTCTTCCTGATCGATGCGACCGGCGAGACGACCGTGATGACGAACCAGATTGTCGAGCTTCTGGGTACGCGTGGAGGCAACTGGGAAATCCTTGCTACGGCAGCCTTCGTCTCGATCGCGGTACCGCTTCTCGTCTTCTTCTTCATGCAACGATACCTCGTGCGTGGCCTCCTTGCCGGATCGGTTAAGGGTGGCTGACGCCGGGTCTCAAGACCAAGCCAACAGGAATATCTAAATGAGTGCAGATGCAAATCCCGTCATGACGCCCGACAAGGACTGGTGGCGCGGCGCGGTGATCTATCAGATCTACCCGCGCTCCTATCAGGACTCCAACGGTGACGGCATCGGCGACCTGAAGGGCATCACCGCCCGTCTGTCGCACATCGCCGATCTCGGCGCCGACGCGATCTGGATCTCGCCTTTCTTCACCTCGCCGATGAAGGACTTCGGCTACGACGTATCGAACTATGTCGACGTCGACCCGATGTTCGGGTCGCTGACCGATTTCGACGGCCTGATCGCAGAGGCCCACCGTCTCAACATCAAGGTCATGATCGACCTTGTGATGTCGCACTCTTCCGACCAGCACCCCTGGTTCGTCGAGAGCCGCTCGAGCCGCGTCAATCCCAAGGCTGACTGGTATGTCTGGGCAGACTCAAAGCCGGACGGCACGCCGCCGAACAACTGGCTGTCGATCTTCGGTGGTTCCGCCTGGCAGTGGGATCCGACCCGCATGCAGTATTATCTGCACAACTTCCTGACCTCGCAGCCGGACATGAACCTGCACAATCCGGAAGTCCAGGATGCGCTGCTCGCCGCCACCCGCTTCTGGCTCGACCGCGGCGTCGACGGCTTCCGCCTCGACACGATCAACTTCTATTTCCACGACAAGGAACTGCGGGACAATCCGCCGCTCGCGCCTGAGCGCCGCAACGCCTCGACCGCACCAGCCGTAAACCCCTACAACTTCCAGGAACACATCTACGACAAGAACCGCCCTGAGAACATCGCCTTCCTGAAGCGCTTCCGTGCGCTGCTCGACGAATACCCGGCGATCGCCGCTGTCGGCGAAGTTGGCGATAGCCAGCGTGGTCTTGAAATCGTCGGCGAATACACGTCCGGCAACGACAAAATGCAGATGTGCTACGCGTTCGAATTCCTGGCGCCTGAACCGCTAACGCCGGAAATCGTACGCAACACGCAGAACGCATTCGCAAATGCTGCCCCAGAAGGCTGGGCCTGCTGGGCCTTCTCTAACCATGACGTCGTGCGCCACGTATCCCGCTGGGGTGCCAATGTTCTCGATCGCGACGCCTATGCGAAGATGACCTCGGCGCTGCTGCTCACCCAGCGCGGCTCCGTCTGCATCTACCAGGGCGAAGAGCTCGGCCTCACCGAAGCCGACATTGCCTTCGAGGATCTCCAGGATCCCTACGGCATCCAGTTCTGGCCAGAGTTCAAGGGCCGTGATGGCTGCCGCACGCCGATGGTTTGGGACGATCACGCCGTTCAGGCCGGCTTCTCGACGGCGCAGAAGGCCTGGCTGCCGATCCCGGTTGAACATGTCCTGCGCGCGGTCAATACCCAGCTCGGCAAGACGGAATCCGTACTCGAGCACTATCGTCGCTTCCTCGCTTTCCGCCGCCAGTATCCGGCATTTGCCAAGGGCGACATCGCTTTCCACGACGCAGGCGACGATCAGTTGGTTTACACCCGCGCTTTCGGAAACGAGAAGCTGCTTTGCATCTTCAACATGAGCGCCGATGAAACGTCGATTGCCATGCCATCTGGCGAGTGGATCGCGCTCGAAGGCCATGGCTTTGAAAGTGCAGTCAACGATAACAAGGTAGAGTTGCCGGCTTGGGGCGCCTATTTCGCGCGCCACGCCTGACAGGGGAGGAAAGCATGACGGGTCTGGTTCTCAAGGACATCCGCAAGGCATACGGGCAGGTCAAGGTGCTCCATGGCATCGATCTGGAGATCAAGGAAGGCGAGTTCGTGGTCTTCGTCGGCCCCTCAGGCTGCGGCAAGTCCACGCTCCTGCGCATGATTGCGGGCCTTGAGGACATCACCGGCGGCGAACTCTATATCGACGGTCAGCTCGTCAACGATGTGCCGCCTTCCAAGCGCGGCATCGCCATGGTGTTCCAGTCCTATGCGCTCTACCCGCATATGACCGTGTACGACAACATGGCTTTCGGCATGCGTATCGCCGGAGAAAGCAAGGAAGAGATTGACCGTCGCGTTCGCTCCGCTGCCGGCATTCTCCAGCTCGATTCCTATCTCGACCGCCTGCCCAAGGCGCTGTCTGGCGGTCAGCGCCAGCGCGTTGCCATCGGTCGCGCCATCTGCCGTGACCCGAAGGTCTTCCTCTTCGACGAGCCACTGTCCAACCTTGATGCTGCCCTGCGTGTTGCGACCCGCATCGAGATCGCCAAGCTCAACGAGCAGATGGCCGACACCACGATGATCTACGTGACCCACGACCAGGTCGAGGCGATGACGCTTGCGGACCGGATCGTCGTGCTCTCGGCCGGCAAGATCGAACAGGTCGGCCCGCCGCTCGAACTTTATGAACGCCCGGCCAACCTCTTCGTCGCCCAGTTCATCGGTTCTCCAGCCATGAACATCATGCCCGTGACGGTCACCGGCACTGGCGAGGCAACCCGGATCAAGCTGAAGGATGGCTCGGAAGTCACGGTTGATGTGACGACCTCGGCATCGGAACAGGGCAAGTCCGCAAGTTTTGGCGTTCGTCCGGAAGACCTGACAGTCGCTACAGGCGCGGAGTCTCTCTTCGAGGGCAGTGTCGATATCGTCGAAGCACTTGGCGAAGTCACGCTTCTCTACGTCAAGGGACCGGTCGAAGACGAACCGATCGTGGTCAAGCTGCCCGGCATTGTCGACGTGAAGAAAGGGCAGACGCTGCGCTTCTCCGCAGACAAGACCAAGCTGCACCTCTTCGACGCCGACGGTCAGACCTACCGCCGCTGACCACAACTTGACCAAGCTGCTTAAAGCCCTGTTATCCTTACCGATAACAGGGCTTTTTCGTGGTCAGGAATGGCCCTTGCGCCAATACCGACTGTTAAGTTGTCGCTGCTAGCCTTTTGCCAATAACAACTGACAAAAGACGAGGGCAGAAGCGATGAGAGCGGCAAGTGGCGGATCTCATTTCCTGAAGAAGGAGGAATCCTTCATGTACGACCGGGAGAACCGGTATCGCATGGAGGACACGATGAATGCCGGACGCCTCGAATACACCGAAAACGGCATGACCCACATGGCGGCGCGGCGTTGCGACGTCCTGCGTATCTCGCTGAGCGGGGCCGTGATCGGTTTGATCACCCAGGTGAATCTTCCTAAGGAGTTCTATCTCGATATTCCGGATGCGCGCATCAACAAGGTGGGTGCGGTGCTGATGAAGAGCTTTGCCAACAACACGGCCGAAATCCGTTTCCTGCGCCTGCTGACACAGAAGGAGCTGGATCGCATCTTCGTCTTCTCCACGCATCCGGCACACAAGGACCGCGTTCTCGACGTCCGCAGCTGGTAACCAGATCTGCAGCGAAACTATCGAGGCCGGTGCCGCAAACGCTGCACCGGCCTTCAGCATTTCTGACTGGACATCGCGGGGCTGACCTTCGATCTTCGCTCCCAGCAAAGGGAGATACAGACATGTCCAGTCAGAAGGTCGCCATCGTCACGGCAGGGGGAAGCGGTATGGGGGCGGCGGCCGCAAGGCGCCTCGCTGCCGATGGTTTCAGAGTCGCCATCCTCTCGTCCTCGGGCAAGGGGGAGGCGCTTGCCGCCGAACTCGAAGGCTTCGGGGTCACCGGCTCGAACCAGTCTCCCGAAGACCTTGCACGTCTCGTGGACGGCACCATGGAACGCTATGGCCGCATCGATGTCCTGGTGAACAGTGCAGGCCACGGGCCCCGCGCCCAGATCCTCGAGATCACCGACGAGCAGTGGGCAAAGGGCATGGACGTCTATCTTCTCAACGTCATCCGCCCGACGCGCCTCGTTACGCCGATCATGCAGAGCCAAAAGTCCGGGGCCATCATCAACATATCGACAGCCTGGGCCTTCGAACCATCTTCGATGTTCCCGACCTCCGCCGTCTTTCGCGCAGGCCTCGCGTCCTTTACCAAGATCTTCGCCGATACCTACGCGGGCGAGAATATCCGGATGAACAATGTCCTTCCCGGCTGGATCGACAGCCTGCCTGCGACCGAGGAGCGGCGTGATGGTGTGCCGATGAAACGCTACGGCACAAGCGAGGAAATCGCAGCCACGATCGCCTTCCTCGCCTCGGATGGTGCAGCTTACATTACGGGTCAAAACCTTAAGGTCGACGGCGGTTTAACCCGTCACGTTTGAAACTATCTCGACGCCGCGCCCGGAAATGTCACAAAGGACCTCCGGGCGTAAACCTCTTGGTTACCAAACTTCTTCATTCTTTAGGACAGCCGACAGGACGACCATCGGGCATCCTGTCCCAGTAAAGCCGGTTTCCGCTGCTAGGGGACCGGTTCTCCGAGTTTTGGTAAGCGAGTTCAGGTATCATGGCGTCCTTGACCCCTCAGGTCATCGGTGGCGATCGCGCCGCCGTTCAGAAGACAAAGTCGCGCAAAAATAAGCGCGGCTCCAGCCTGCCGACGGTCTTGGGCATCTCACTGGCCTGCCTCTTCTGGGGCACGGCAAGCCTCGCCGTAATCAAGGGACTGTCATCCTCCACAATCCAGGCACCGAGCGTGGTGGGCCACAGCCTGCCGAAGCCGGATCTCGCCCTGTCGAAGCCGCTTCCGCCCCGTACCGTGCCGGCACCATCGGCGGATTTCGCAGCCCTTGATGAGATGCGCAACCGCTTTGCCGAGGCGATCGCCGCCACCGATCATCTGGGCCTGTTGATGCTGCCTGCCGCCATGCAGCTTGCTGAGGTCGACAAATCCGACCGTCTGCTCCTCGCCCGTGTCGAAAGCGTCGTCGGTGCACAGGAAATTGCGGTGTTGCGCGAAGCGCTGGCGCAAGCGGAAGCGGGGCGCCAGCAGGCCGCCCTTGCGACTGCCGCCCATGAACGCCGCAGCGAGAAGGACGACGTTGATCCCGTCGCCACCGCCTCCATCGCGAGGGACACAGCGGAGGCGGCGCCCGTTGCTCTCGGCTATGCGGCAACGCCAAGCGCATCTGAAACCATGGCAGCGGCCGATCCGCGCGAAGAGCCCTTCGAGGAATTACTCTCGGCACCCCAGACCGAAGATCACGGGGCGCTACCGGAGGATGGCCCTGTTCCGGGTGCCAAGCCGCGGGCCAACAAACCGCGTGTCGAGCGTCTTCCGGCTCCGGAAGCGCCTGTGGTGGCCGCCGCGCCGGAGAAGCCCAAGAAGAAAACACTGTTCGGCATGCTGGCCTACGCCAAGCCGGACAACCCGATCACCACGGATGACGGGGCAGGTGGCATCTTCAACCGCAAGAACAGCCTACCCGGTCCAGGCAGCCGCATCGCGGTCTATGTGATCGAGGATTCGGTCGTGCACATGCCGAATGGCGAGAAGCTGCGCGCCCATTCCGGTCGTGGCCACATGCGCGACAACCCCAAATACGTGCATGTGAAGAACATGGGCCCGACACCGCCGAACGTTTATAAGCTGCGCATGCGCGAAGCCCGTTTCCATGGCGTCGAGGCCATTCGCATGAACCCGGTCGGCGATGCCAAGATGTATAACCGCGATGGCTTCCTGACCCACACTTACCTGCTGCGCCGTCGAGGCGACAGCTCAGGCTGTGTGGTCTTTGAAGACTATAACAAGTTCCTGAATGCCTATAAGCGCGGGAACGTGCACACGCTGATCGTCGTGCCCAGCATGCGGGAACTGCCAAAATATATGGCAATGCTCTGACGAAAAGGCCTCCGCAATGATCTCGCGGAGGCCTTCTTGCTTTGGTTGGCCGGAGCCTGTCGATGCAGGCCCCTTGTAAGTCTGGCTTACATCGCCGGGATCACGGTGATCGACTTGATCTGCGCAGGCGCGCCGGTGATGTCTCCGGCCTTTGTCGCGGCTCCCGTTTCCAGGTTGACCGTGTAGAGAGCGCTATCGGCAACGAGCCAGGCAGTGTTCATGCCGTCGGCTCCCGCTTCGATGTCGAAGGCATAGGTCGTCGGCATGCCCTCGATACCCAGCTTGCCGATCGCCTTCAGCGTTCCGTCATTCGGCTTGGTCTGCTGGATGAGCGCGCCGATCGTCGCGTCGATGTTGTACATCGCGGTCTTTTCCGGCTTGCCGACAGAATTCGTATAGGCGGCAGCGACGGTGTTCGGCGTTTCGCCCTTGTGCATGTCGCCTTCCTCGAAAACGAGGCTACCGTCCACGGTCACTTCGCCGGTGTCGGGATGGACGCGGTGGTTGGTGGTGCCGGTCATGTAGCGCAGCCGGTCGGCGGCGGGGTTGAAGTTCACGACCACAGGTGCATCGCCGATCGTCAGCGGCTTGTCCATTTTCGCGAGTTCCGTTGCCGCGCCTGTTTCCGGATCGATGGTGACGATCACGTTGTCCGCCGTCACGCCAACGATGGTCTGGTTGGCCGGGCGATAATCGATGCCGACCAGGCGATCAACACCGGTGACGTCCATGGATTTGCTGATCGCCGGGTTTGCAGTGTCGAACATCACGAGCGTCTTGTCGCCTGCAAGACCGACGACCTGGGCGGCCTGGGCGCCAAAGGCCGTAAGGGCGGTGGCGGCTGCGAGGCTGAGGATACGGATGCTGGTCATGGAAAACTTCTCCCGTTTGCATGGTGGCGACACCGGTCTGGTGCCTCCTGATCTCAAGACACGCGGCAGATGCCGATTGGATGCAGGCGTCAGAAGTTTTTTTCTTCTGCATCCAGAAATCGTCCTCGCGTGTCTCTGAAATGAAGGAGAAAGTCATGGACGTGGCGATAACGAGTGGCCGTTCTTCGGTGGGTGCATGTGGTGCAGGTTGCCAAATCAGACGGGTGAGCTACTTTCCGCCCAGGTTCTTGGAAGGAAGCTGGATGGAGAATGAGCAAGATAAGCTCGGTGCGGCGCTGAAAGCCTGTGCCGCAGGGGATCGCAAGGGCCTGGCCTTGATCTACGAAAGCGAAGCGCCTCGCATGGTCACGGTGGCTGAGCGGATCTTGCGTCGTCACGACCTGGCGGAGGAGATCGTTCAGGAGGCCTTTCTTCAGATCTGGAACAAGGCCTGGCAGTACGATCCGTCGCGCGGCTCCGCGCGCGGATGGATCTTTGCAATTGTTCGGTCACGCTCGCTGAATGCGCTCCGGGATGGAGGGCGTGAGGATTTGACTGAGACGGACAGCCTCGAGCGGCTGCAGGACGAGAGCGCGGATGCTCTCTATCACGATCTGTTCGATCAGCTCGATACAGCAAGTCGCCTTCGAGCCTGCCTCGGACGGCTCGACGGGCTGCGTCGCAAGACGGTCATGATGGCTTACGTCTCCGGCTACAGCCACGGTGAGATCGCCGGTCGGTTGAAATTGCCGCTCGGGACCGCCAAGGCTTGGATCCGCCGCTCTCTGGTGGCGCTGAGGGAGTGCATGGCATGAGCACATGGCACACTTTAGCCGAACGCGCCGACGCCTATGTTCTCGGACTGATGGACGAGGACGAGCATCGTTCAACCGAAACCGAGATGGAACAGGATGAGGGCCTCGCCCGTGCCGTTGCGGTGTCGCGTGATAAGTTTTTGGAGCTCGATCTCGTCGGCCCGACGGCGAGCGTCTCTCCCGATCTCTGGGCGAGGATTGAAAGACAGCTCGGCCCGCAGGAACGAAAGAAGAGCGCCACGGCTCCGCCAACGGCTGTCAACGATAATGGCCTCTCCTGGTGGCGAGGCTTCGGTCTGTCGGCCGCGGCCGCCTCGCTCCTGCTCGTCGGCGCCCTGTCCTACACCCTTCTCCGCAGCGCTGAGCCACAGGTCATTGCCGTCCTGATGAATGAACAGGGCGAGCCGGTGGTGATGATCGAGGATTTCGGCAATGATACTGCCAAGGTGATCCCGCTCTCAGATGTGTCCGTGGCAGCAGACCGGTCGCTGCAGCTCTGGACGCTGCCGTCGAGCGATACCGGACCGGTGTCGCTCGGCGTGCTCGACGGCTGGGGGACGGCAACAGTCGAAGGGCCGGATCTTCCCGGCCCGATCGAGGAGCAGCTTTACGAGATCACGGTAGAGCCTTTGGGTGGTTCCCCGACGGGCAAGCCGACTGGCCCGATCCTGGGCAAGGGGTTCGCAAAGGTTCCGCGCCCCTGAATGTAGCGTCGCGCCCGGTATGCGGGCGCGACCCTTGTCAGGCTCAGAACTCCTGCCACTCGTCCTGCTTGAGTGCTGCATTTCCATGCGTCTGCGCCGGGCGTGCCGGTGCGCGGCGGGGTGCGGCAGTTGGGCTGGACGGCGTGTGAGCGCGCACAGCGCCATGGGATGCTGAGGTCGCACCCTGCTGGCCGGTGTAATGCCTGCCGAGGGTAAAGCGGGAGATGAACTGGCGAAGCCGCTGTGTCTCCGTTGCGAGCGTGGCGCTCGCAGCATTGGACTCTTCCACCATGGCAGCGTTCTGCTGGGTGACCTGGTCCATCTGGTTGACCGCCGAGTTCACCTCGGAGAGGCCGGTTGCCTGCTCGCGTGCCGAACTCGCAATGGCCTGCATGTGGTCGTTGACGGCCACGATATTGTCCTGGATCGTCTTCAACGCCTCACCGGTCTCGCTGACCAGCTTCACGCCGTTCTTCACCTCATCGGATGAATTGCGGATCAGCTCCTTGATCTCCTTGGCAGCACTGGCTGACCGCTGGGCAAGCTCACGCACTTCCTGCGCGACGACCGCAAAACCCTTGCCAGCTTCGCCTGCGCGCGCCGCCTCGACGCCGGCATTGAGCGCCAGAAGGTTGGTTTGGAACGCGATCTCGTCGATCACCCCGATGATGTTGGAGATCTGGTTGGACGACTGCTCGATGCGCGCCATGGCCCCCACGGCCTCGGCGACGATCTGGCCGGAGCGGGTTGCGCTCGTATCGGCGGCCTGTGTCGCGTGGCGGGCCTCTTCAGCACGCTTCGAGGCGTTGTTGACGTTGACGGTAATCTGGTCGAGGGCGGCTGCCGTCTCTTCGAGCGATGCCGCCTGCTGTTCGGTCCGCTTAGACAGGTCCTCGGCGCTGGAGCTGATCTCGCGGCTGCCGCTGTCGATCAGATCCGTTGACTGGGCGACCGCGCCTAGCGTGGTCGCGAGCTGCACCATGGCGTCGTTGAGATTGGTTCTGAGAGCCTCGAAATCCGGTGCGAAGGGCTTTTCCAGCGTGAAGCTCACATCACCGTTGGCCATTTTGCCGAGCGCCAAGCCGATGGTGTTGACCGCATGAACACGGTCGCTGACATCGGTCGCGAACTTCACAACCTTGATGACATTGCCCTTTTCGTCGGTGATCGGGTTGTAGGACGCGTTGAGGAAGAGCTTGCGGCCGCCTTTTCCGAAGCGCGTGATGTCGCCGATCCGCGAGCGGTTCGAGCGAAGTTCAGACCATAGCGTCGAGAATTCCTGGTCGCCCTCGTGGCCCTCTGCAAGAAACAAGCGATGCGACTTACCCTTGATCTCAGTGAGGGAATATCCGGTCGCATTGAGGAAATTCTCGTTGGCAGCCACGATCTCGCCTTCAGCTGTGAACTCGATCACCGCCTGTGCTCGACCGATGGCTAGAAGCTGTCCCTTGTAGTCGAGGTTCTGCAACCGTTCCTTGGCATTGGCCCATTCGACGACGAAGCCGGTGGTCTTGGCGCCGTTCTTCAAGGGTGTCACGATCAGGTCAAAGGCCCGGTGCCCGACCCAGATGGTTGCCTTGTGCTGGTTCTTCAGGCTCGACAGCATGTTGCGCTGATGGCTGGGGTCTTTGTGGAAGATGTCGATGTTGCTGCCGATAAGCTTGTCGAAGTCGAAGCGCGGCAATTCCTTCTTTAGGTCGCTTTCCGCTTCCTTCAGAAGGGCCTTGGTTGCGGTGTTCATGTAGCGAATGTTGAGCTTTTCGTCCGCGATCATGATGTTCGCGGTAATGACTTCAAGCGATTCGAGTTGCGAGCGTGTGTTGCTGGACATTCCAAACATGTTGCCTTGGTCCTTTGGCCAATTTCCTGCTTCAGAAACCGGACCGCGCATTCAAAAGGTAGACAATTGGCGAAGGTGCGACAGCAGAATCGTCTGTTTGTATAACTTGTTGGTATCGCGTGTGTTTCCGTTCCAAGATATACAAAATTAGAAGTATCGAATGTGTTAATGTGCGAGCAAACGACACATGCGGTAGACAAAAGTCTTGTAAATCGCAGATGGCAAAAAAGGCCGCGATCGCTCGCGGCCTCCAGTTAAACATTTGAGCCAATGACGGGTTTAGAACAAGACGCTTGCGCCTTGGTCGGCAGGCCCGGCGATGCGGCGGAAGCTGGCAAACAGCTCGCGCCCCATGCCGAATTCATTGTCGTCCAGATTAGTGGTCGCAAGCGGGCGGGTGTTGAACTCAGCCGCATCGACCTTGACTTCGAGCGTGCCGGCAATTGCATCGAGCCGGACAATGTCGCCGTCCTTGATCTTGGCAATCGCGCCGCCGTCGACAGCCTCGGGCGTCAGGTGGATCGCTGCCGGGATCTTGCCCGAGGCGCCGGACATGCGACCGTCGGTGACGAGCGCCACCTTGAAGCCACGGTCCTGGAGAACGCCAAGCGGCGGGGTCAGGCGGTGAAGTTCCGGCATGCCGTTCGCCTTCGGACCCTGAAAACGGACGACGGCGACGAAGTCCTTTTCCAGCTTGCCGGCCTTGAAGGCGTCCTGCAATTCCTGCTGATCATTGAAGACGATCGCGGGGGCTTCGACGATATGGCGCTCCGGCTTGACAGCCGAAATCTTGATGACCGCCTTGCCGAGATTTCCCGTCAGCATCTTTAGCCCGCCATTGGCCTGGAAGGGCTTGTCGATCGTCGTGAGCACCTTTGGATCGGCGCTCACCTCCGCGGCCGGCTCGCGATGGACGGTGCCGTCGTCGGCGAGCTTCGGGTCGATAGTGTAGGCTGCGAGCCCCTGGCCATAGACGGTGCGCACGTCATCATGCAGATAGCCTGCCTTGAGCAACTGCTTGATCAGGAAGCCCATGCCGCCGGCTGCGTGAAAGTGGTTCACATCGGCAAGGCCGTTCGGATAAACACGGGCAAGCAGCGGCACGATGTCGGAAAGCTCCGAAATGTCCTGCCAGGTAAGCTGGATGCCGCCAGCACGCGCCATGGCAATCAGATGGATCGTATGGTTGGTCGAGCCACCGGTCGCGTGCAGGCCGACGACGCCGTTGACGATGGAACGCTCGTCGATCATCTCTCCCGCCGGCGTGAATTCATTGCCGAGCGCCGTAATCGCGAGCGCCCGTTTGGTCGCTTCCTTGGTCAGCGCATCGCGCAGCGGCGTGCCGGGATTGATGAAGGAGGCGCCGGGCAGGTGGAAGCCCATGATCTCCATCAGCATCTGGTTGGAATTCGCCGTGCCGTAGAAGGTGCAGGTGCCGGGACCGTGATAGGATTTCGATTCCGCTTCGAGGAGCTCTGCGCGGCCGACCTTGCCTTCGGCATAGAGCTGGCGGATCCGTGACTTCTCGTCGTTCGGCAGGCCGGAGGTCATCGGCCCCGCCGGAACGAAGATCGACGGCAGATGCCCGAAGGTGAGTGCCGCGATCATCAAGCCCGGCACGATCTTGTCGCAGACGCCGAGATAAACGGCCGCATCAAACATGTTGTGTGAGAGGCCGATACCGGCTGCCATCGCGATGGCATCGCGGGAGAAAAGCGACAGTTCCATACCCGGCTGGCCCTGGGTCACGCCATCGCACATTGCGGGAACGCCACCGGCCACCTGAGCCACGCCGCCGGCTTCGGAAGCCGCCTGGCGGATGAGCGCCGGATAGGTCTCAAACGGCTGGTGAGCGGAGAGCATGTCGTTATATGCGGTGATGATGCCGAGGTTCGGCACAACGTCACCAGCCAGCGCTTCCTTATCCCTGGGGGAACAGACGGCAAAGCCATGGGCGAGGTTGCCGCAGGACAGTGTCGAACGATGCACGCCCTTGGAGATCGCCCGGCGTGTACGGTCAAGATAGGCTTCGCGGGTCGGCTTGGAACGCTCAATGATCCGCTTGGTGATAGCTTCGATGCGGCTGTCTGCACTCATGAGATATGGCTCCTCATCTGGCGCGGGCGCTTAAGGCGCACATCGCGCAAAGGCCTCCTCGGCCGTGAAACTCGTCTTATGCGCATGACCTGCCGGAACGCTCCGACAGGTGAGGGCTCTCCCTCAGGGCGCCCAGTAGATGTCGGTTGCGGTGTGGGCCCGTTCAAGAACGGCCCGGATCGGCATGTCCGCCTCGTCCGTGCCGGCAAGCGCCTTCTCCAGCACGGCCTTCTTTTCCGCGCCCTCAATGTGAAGCACGAGAAGGCCGGCATCGTGAAGCGCCGAGAAGGAGAGGGTGAGGCGAGCCTCGCCCGCCCCCGGCGCTTCCATGGTCATGACGCGGCGCGGCAGCGAAAGATCAAGTGCTGCAGCGAGGTGATCTCCTCCGGGGAAGAAGGAGGCGGTGTGCCCATCCGTGCCCATTCCGAGGATCGCTACGTCGAAAGGTTGGCTCATGCCCGGCACGATCCTGGACGCCGTCTTTGCCGCCTCCTCAATCGTCGCTTCGGGGCGATAGAGCGGCACGAACTCCGCAGCCGCCGCTTCATTCTTCAGAAGATGCGTCTTCACGAGCAGATGGTTCGAACGAGGATTGTCTTCCGGCACGAAACGTTCATCGACCAGCGTCACCTTCACCTTGGCCCAATCCAGCGCCCGCGTCGACAGTGCCTCGAAAAATGCCTTGGGCGTGGAGCCGCCGGAGACGGCGAGCGTCGCCTCGCCGGTTTTGGCGATCGCCGCAGACAGGGCGGCGGCCACGGCGTCGGCAAGCCCAGCTGCAAGGGCGGCCCCTGTCTCGAATGTCTTCATGTGATGTGCCATCGCCCCGGCCTCAGTCGTTCTCGTGCCAGGTACGGCCGTCGCGCTCGATCAGCGCGATGGCCTGGCTCGGGCCCCAAGTGCCGGAGGTGTACCCTTGAGCCTTCTGGCCGATCTCTTCCCAAGATTTCAGGATCGGATCACACCAGTTCCACGCCGCTTCGACCTCGTCGCGACGCATGAAGAGCGTCTGGTTCGAGCGGATGACGTCCATCAGCAAGCGTTCATAGGCATCCGGATTGCGCACGTCGAAGGCCTGGGCAAAGCTCATGTCGAGCGACACGTGGCGCAGTCGCATGCCGCCTGGACCCGGATCCTTGATCATCAGCCACTGCTTGACGCCTTCGTCCGGCTGCAGGCGGATGACCAGCTTGTTGGCCTCGATGCGGCCTGCATTTTCGCCGAAGATCGAGTGTGGGATCGGCTTGAAGGCAATGACGATTTCCGACATGCGGGTCGCCAGACGCTTGCCAGTTCTGAGGTAGAAAGGAACCCCGGCCCAGCGCCAGTTGTTGATCTCTGCCTTGATCGCGACGAAGGTTTCTGTATCCGATGTCGCGCCGAGTTCTTCCTGGTAACCATTGACGGCACCACCGGCGGAAGCGCCAGCGCGATATTGGCCACGAACTGTCTGCTTCTCGACATTGGCTGGCGTGATCGGCTTCAGCGAGCGCAGCACCTTGAGCTTCTCGTCGCGCACGGCTTCCGCGTCGAGCGAGGAGGGAGCTTCCATGGCCACGAGGCAGAGAAGCTGCAGGATATGGTTCTGCACCATGTCACGCAGCGCGCCGGCCTTATCGTAATAGGTGACGCGACCTTCGAGGCCGACGGATTCGGCGACCGTGATCTGCACATGGTCAATATGGGCGGAATTCCACAGAGGCTCGTAAAGTGCGTTGGCAAAGCGCAGCGCCATCAGGTTCTGCACCGTCTCCTTGCCGAGATAGTGGTCGATGCGGAAGATCTGATCTTCCTTGAAAACCTTGCCGATCGTGTCGTTGAGGATCTGCGCCGAGGCGAGATCGCGGCCGATCGGCTTTTCGACGACGATGCGGGTCGATTTGGTGATCAACTTGTGATCGCGGATCTTGTCGGCGATATCGCCGAAGATCGAGGGCGAAACTGCGAGATAGAAGGCGCGGACGATATCCTTGCCCTGATCGAGCAGCTTCTTCAGATCTTCCCAGCCCTGGTCCGACTTGGCATCGACAGAGACGTAATGGACGCGGTCGAGAAACTTCGCGACTTCGCTCTCGTCCAGCTCCTCGGCCTTCAGGTGCTCATGAAGCGCGTCGAGCGTGAACTTGCGGTACTCTTCGTGCGTCATCGCCGTGCGGGAAGCACCGATGATGCGGGTCGGTTCCGTCAACTGACCCGCGAGCTGGCGGTGGAACAAGGCCGGCAAAAGCTTCCGCTCGGCCAAGTCGCCGGTGCCGCCGAAGACGACGTAGTCAAAGGGTTCAACGGGGATGATCTGGCTGCTCATGCGCATCTCTCGTTCGGCAAATTGGTTGGACAGGTTCTAATCTAATCGATTTAAAAAAGCCACCCCGGCCCGGCGGAAATTGTCTTTGCATGCCGCCAGCAGGATGAACAAAGCGTGTTCTGCGACAATCAAACTCACCGGCCGGTACCCTGTATGAACGGCACCGGCAAGTGGCACCCAGGTGTCAGAAACGGTCCCGAAGCGCATACCAGGTGAGCGCGAGGAACAGCAGCGGCTTGCGCAGGCTGGCGCCACCGGGGAAGGGCGGGATCTTCAGGTCCTTGAGCACGTCGAGCTCACGGGCATTGCCGGCCACCATGTCGGCATACATCTTGCCGCAATAGTTCGACAGCATCACGCCATGCCCGGAATAGCCGGCGAGCGATGTCACCCCGGGCATGACGTCGCGTGCAAAGGGCTTGCGCGGCAGGGTGATGCCGACCGAGCCACCCCAGCCATGGGTGATCTCGATGTTCCTAAGATCTGGATAGATCTCGGCGATCTGCCGGCGGATATGGGTCGAGATATCGCGGGGGCTGTCGGCGGTATAGGCCTCGCGCCCTCCAAACAGCAGACGTCCGTCGCGGCTCTTGCGGAAATAGCGTACCACGAACCGGCTGTCGGCGACCGCTTCAGATCCCTTCAGCACCTGCGGGAACCTGCCCAGCGGTTCGGTTGCCCCGATGAAGGAGCGGATCGGCATCACATGCGACGCCGTCACCGGTTCGAGATTGCCGATATAGGCATTGGTCGCGATCAGCAGCCGGTCGGCGGTGATGGTGCCGCGCGCCGTGTCGATGACGGTCTTACCGCCTTCCTGGCGAATGGCACTCGCGGGCGTCATCTCGTGGATTCTGGCGCCGGCCTGGTGGGCAGTGCGTGCGAGGCCGATCAGCAGCTTCAGCGGATGGATATGCCCGGTGCCGGTATCGCGAACGCCATAGTGATACCGCGTCGAGCCGACACGCTCATGGGTCTCTTCCCGGTCCATGAAGGAGATATGCGGATAGCCGTAGCGCACAGCCATGATCTCGGCATCGTGCCGATAGTCCGATTCCCAACCGCGCTTATGCGCCACGTTCAACTGGCCGGGCATGTATTCGATGTCGATGCCGTGCTGTTCGGCAAAGTCGAGCAGATAGCGCTTGGCATTTTCCGCCAGGTCGAACAGTGCCTTTGATCGCTCGAAGCCGAGCTCCGCCTCGATTTCGCCTGGCCAGGCGCGCTGACCGGTACCAAGCTGACCGCCGTTGCGGCCGGACGCGCCATCGCCGAAGCGGCTGCCCTCGATCAGGATGACGGATACGCCAAGGCGCGCAAGGTTGAAGGCCGCCTGCAGGCCGGTAAAGCCGCCGCCGATGATGGCGACGTCTGCAGAGGTGGAACCGTCGAGGGCCGGATATTCCGGCCGCTCGCCCACACTATCCTGATACCAGGAGATCCCCGGTGCAATCGGGCTTTGCCATGCCATGAGATCGCCTCCCTCACACGTTGAGCAGGAGGAATTCGCGTTCCCACGGGCTGATCACCTGCATGAAGGTTTCGAACTCGCCGCGTTTCACGCCGGCATAGAGCCCGACAAATTCCGAACCGAAGACCTCGGTGAAATCAGGTTCGCCTTCCAGCAGAGCGACCGCTTCCAGCAAACCACGAGGAAGATCAACAGAGCCTTCATTCTCCGAGCCCTCGGCCGCCGCCGTCGGTTCGATCTCCTTGACAATGCCGAGATAGCCGCAAGCGAGCGATGCCGCCAAAGCGAGATAGGGATTGGCATCCGAACTCGGCAGTCGGTTCTCGACGCGGCGTGCCGCAGCGTCCGAGACCGGCACGCGAAATGCCGTGGTGCGGTTGTCATAGCCCCAGGCATTGTTGACGGGGGCCGCCATGTCGGGCGTCAGGCGTCGATAGGAATTTACGTAAGGCGCCAGCATGACAAGCGAGCTCGGCACATACTTCTGCATGCCGCCGATGAAGTGGAAGAACTCAGGCGAGGCAGAGCCGTCGGGATTGGAAAAGACGTTCTTGCCCGTTTTGATGTCGACCACCGACTGATGGATGTGCATCGCTGACCCCGGCTGCCCCTGCATCGGCTTGGCCATGAAGGTTGCATAAATACCGTGCTTCAGCGCTGCTTCGCGGATCGTGCGCTTGAACATGAAGACCTGGTCGGCAAGTTCGATCGGATTGCCGTGGCGCAGGTTGATTTCGAGCTGGGCCGGACCTTCCTCGTGGATCAGGGTGTCGATCTCCAGCCCCTGTTTTTCCGAGAAGTGATAGATATCGTCGATCAACTCGTCGAACTCGTTGATCGCGGCGATCGAATACCCCTGGCCACCGATGATCGAGCGACCGGAGCGGCCCTTCGGCGGATGCAGCGGATAGTCGGGGTCGTCGTTCATGGCCACGAGGTAGAACTCGATTTCCGGCGCAACGACCGGCTTCCAGCCCCTTTCCTCGTAAAGGCGCAGTACGTTCTTCAAGACGTTGCGGGGCGCGTAGGAGACGTTTTCTCCGCCGACATTGACGATGTCGCAGATGACCTGTGCGGTCGGATCGCTTTCCCAAGGCACGACCGAAAGCGTCGAAAGATCCGGCAGGAGCTTTAGATCGCTGTCGCGCGGCTCGTAGCGGAAATTCTCCGTCTCGTCAGGATACTCGCCCGAGATCGTGTGACGGTAGAGCGCCGAGGGGAGCGCAAGCGAGGTGTTTGATGTGAACTTCGACGACGGCATCATCTTGCCGCGCGGAACGCCGGCAAGATCGGGCGTAATGCACTCGATGTCCTCGATGCCTCGTGCTCGGAGCCAGGTCGCCGCTTCCTTCCAGTTCGAGACGCCGCGCTTGGATCCGGGATCCGGCGGGATCACCGCCTTCTTGGAAGGAGCACTGTGGGATCTCATCATGGATTTCTTCGCGGGCATGTCTCACCGGTTGGTTGTTGATGCTGGTCATCATAGCCAGACTTTGGCCTTTGGCCAGCGGCACGCGTTGACTTTGATCAGAAGTTTGTCGAGACAGACGGCAGATCCCCGGGAGCAGCAGCATGGCCAGGAAGTACGACGTCGCGATCATCGGAGCCGGTGCCGCCGGCATGATGGCGGCCTTCACCGCCGGCCGGCGTGGCAAATCCGTCATCGTCCTCGACCACGCCAAGGCCCCGGGTGAGAAGATCCGCATCTCAGGCGGCGGGCGATGCAACTTCACCAATATCCATGCCACGCCGAAGAACTACATTTCACAGAACCCGCATTTCGCCAAATCGGCCCTTGCCCGCTACACACCATCAGACTTCGTTGCCATGGTCGACCGGCACAAGATCGCCTGGCACGAAAAGACCCTCGGCCAGCTCTTCTGCGATGACAGCGCGAAAGACATCATCCGCATGCTGCTTGAGGAGATGCGCGCGGTGCATGTCGACCTGAAGCTCTCGTGTGAGATCTCCGAATTGGAGAAGGGACTGGACGGTTTCCGCCTCGCCACCAGCGAAGGCCCGATTGTCACGGATAGTCTGGTTATCGCCTGTGGCGGCAAGTCGATCCCCAAGATGGGCGCGACGGGTTTTGCTTATCGTATTGCCGAGCAGTTTGGCCTGCCCGTGACGGAAACACGTCCAGCCCTCGTTCCGCTCACGCTCGAGCCCAATCTGTTGGGTGAATTGTCGGAACTCTCTGGCGTTGCCGTCGATGCGGACGTCTCCTGCGGCAAGACCCGCTTCCACGAGGCGCTTCTTTTTACCCATCGTGGACTATCCGGCCCCTCCATCCTGCAGATATCGAGCTATTGGCGGGAAGGGGAAGAGATCCTCCTTTCACTGCAGCCCGAGACGGATTTCGCCGAACTCCTGAAAGCGGCAAAGCGCGAAAACGGCCGCCAGCAGGTTCAGACGGTGCTGGCCCAACATTTGCCCAAGCGGCTTTCGCAATATCTCGCCGAGACTGCGAAGCTGGAACGGCCGCTCGCCGACCTGCAAGACAAGGCGCTTCTCTCTCTCGCCGAACGCATTCGCCGCTGGCCGATCAAGCCTGCCGGATCGGAAGGCTACCGGACGGCAGAAGTCACCCTCGGCGGCGTGGATACCGACGCACTCGACAGCCGTAGCATGCAGGCAAAAACCGTGCCCGGGCTCTATTTCATCGGTGAATGCGTCGACGTTACCGGCTGGCTCGGGGGCTATAACTTCCAGTGGGCCTGGGCCTCCGGCCATGCGGTTGGCGAGTCCGTCTGAGCAAAGTCTCACGCTCCGGACAAGCTTATACCTGTAATTCAGGGCTTGTTAACATGCGTCGGTCATCCTGCCTGAATGCCGGTGCGATATGCTCTAATATCGCGACATGAGGTCTGGCCGGCTTAAGGCCCCGCAAGGGCATGACCTTCCCTGGCCGCATCAAGGACCGCGCCCCATGAAACATGAGACCCGCAAGCCCCGTGCCATCGCCATTGCCGTCACGCGCAGCCGTGACGAAGAGCGCGCCTGTTTGCGCCAAGTCAGCATCATCTGCCTCTATGCCGCAAGCGCCCTTGCTGCGCTTGCCTTCGGTCTCCTCGGCTAGGGTACCTCGACGGTCCTCCCTTTCAGTGGCAGCAAGCCGCTTTGCAGCGGTTTGACGATGGCGACCCTTTGACGCGCATAGTCTTTGGCGGGCGAGCTTTTCCTCGATCAACGATCTCTGTCCCGCTTCGGGATGACAGCCTTTGGCCTTAACTCCGTCTTGAGACTTTTACTGCAACTGTTCTGGCTGGGTAGGAGCAAAGACGGCGAAGACGACAGTCAGAGCCGCCATTTTTTAAGGTTGCGGCGCCGCTTTGATGCCGCTTTCGTTTGGAGGAACAATGTTGATCGATCAAATACTGTCGCGCTTTTCGATATCGACCAAGGTGATTGCCTTTGTGCTGCCCTTCGTCCTGTCGATCACCGCAGTCGGTCTCATGGGCCTCTACGCATCCGGCCTCCTGCAACAGCGCATGGAAATTTCCAACGGCACGATGCGGTCGCTAAACGGCTTCCGCAACGTCAACGCCGCCATGACCCACTTCCTCGATCAGACCTCGGAAGAAACGCGCAGTACCGTGTTGAACCAGTTGGCGTCCCAGCAGTCGACACTCACGCAGAACATCTCCGAAATCGGCGTAGACGGCATGGGTCGTAACTTCCTTGATGAGGCGATTGCCGGCACGGGGGCTGTCAACGAGAAGATCGATGCGCTCTGGCAACTGCACGAGGCCGAGGTGAAGCTGGCGACGTCGATCCAGGATCACCTGACGGGCCTGATGGCGCAGCAGATTCGCGTATCGGACGAGGCGCAGAAACTGCAGCGTGCCGTCGTCGGTGGTGAAAATGATGCGAAGGGCGCGCTTAAGGAGGCCGAGCGCCTGTCTTCCGGCGCCAAGCACCTCTCTGAGGTCTTCAAGGGCTTCTTCTCGGCCGGTATTCCGGAAGAGCAATTCCCCTACCTGCAGAAACAATTGCCTGAACTGGTGAAGACACAGCGCAAGATCGCCAATGCCCTGCCGGCTGAAAGCAGGGACATGGGTAAGGCCCTCCTGGCAGCGATCAACGAGATCAAGGCGAAGGTCGCGACCGGCGACATGAGCCTCGAGAACGGCCGCGCCGTTGGCTCGATCATTTCCGGCTTCCGCGGCTTCGAAGCGACGCTCAGCGCCGGTGCCGCCGTGAAATATGCCGAGTCGGTGCAGAAATTCGCAGCCGTCGAGACCGGCGCCGTACAGGCCGCCGATGTACTCGTCGGTAGCCGCACCCTGATCGCGGACGTCTATGATCTGCGCATCATGACCGCCACCTTCCTGAATGTGAAGGACGACAAGACCCGTGAACCGATCCTGCGCCAGATCAAGCTGATCGGCGACAACCTCGCCGTTCTCGGTGGCAGCATCGCTGACAAGGCCTTCTACGACAGCTTGACGGCTGCGATCACGCCGCTGCTCGCATCGCTCACCGCAGACACCGAAGCCCTCGTTACGACCAGCGCCGACCGCATCGCGAGCTTCGACGAAGCGAGCCGCACCATGGACGCGATCTGGGCATCGCTTACATCGTTCGCCGACCTTCAGAAGGATGTCGCCGGGACAGAGCGCCAGGAGGCAAACCGTCTGTCGATCGGCACGATGATCGCCGGCGTCCTCCTCGCCGTTATCGGCGGTATCGCACTGGTCCTGACCCTGCAGCGGCCTATCACCCGCATCACCTCGACGATGCAGCGCCTTGCCGAGGGCGACCTCGAAGCCGGTATCGCCGGCGATAAGCGCGGTGACGAGATCGGCGCCATGGCCCGGGCGCTCGCCGTCTTCAAGACGAACGCTCGCACCAAGCTTGAAATCGAATCCGAACGGCAGCGCGAGCAGTTGGAAGCAGAAGCCGAGCGTCGCCGCAACGACGAGGAAAAGCAGGCGCTCGACCGCGAGATCGAATATGCAGTCGGCAAGCTCGCCCAGGCGCTGGAACGTCTTGCCAATGGCGATATTTCCTTCGAGATCGAAGGCCGTTTCCACGGACGCCTGGAACAGCTCCGCAACGACTTCAACCTGTCGCTGTCGCGTCTTCGCGATACGATGCATCAGATCTCCGGCAACGTCGACCAGATCCAGAACAACGGCCGCCAGATGGCCCAGTCCGCACTCGATCTCGCCCGTCGCACCGAGCAGCAGGCAGCCTCGCTTGAGGAGACCGCAGCCGCGGTCGATGAGATCACCGCAGCCGTCCGTTCTTCCTCGGAACGCGCCGAAATGGTGAACGGCGTCGTGCGTGAAGCGAAGAAGAATGCCGACGAATCCGCTGTCGTCGTCGGCAGCGCGATTTCCGCCATGGGCCGTATCGAGGAGGCCTCGCGTCAGATCTCCAACATCATCGGCGTCATCGACGAGATCGCCTTCCAGACGAACCTGCTCGCCCTCAACGCCGGTGTCGAAGCCGCCCGCGCCGGAGAGGCCGGCAAGGGCTTTGCCGTCGTCGCTCAGGAGGTGCGCGAGCTTGCGCAACGCTCGGCCGGTGCCGCGAAGGAAATCAAGGCGCTCATCAACCGCTCGGCCGAAGAGGTGGCGAACGGCTCCACCCATGTCCAGCAGACGGGAACCGTGCTCTCGCGCATCGGCGGCCAGATCGCGATGATCAGCGAGCATATCGAGAAGATCGCCGAGACGAGTAGCGAACAGTCTGGCGCGCTACAGGAGGTCAATGGTGCCGTCGGCCGCATGGACCAGATGACCCAGCAGAATGCTGCGATGGTCGAGGAAGCGACCGCCGCCACACAGGATCTCTCGGCCCAGACCGATGCCCTTCGCGATCTGCTCCAGCAGTTCCGCATCGAATCCGATCGTCAGCGGTCTGTCGACCGCGCCGCCTGAGGTCCTGCCTTAGCCAAACGGAATAAGCCCGGTCACCGCGCCGGGCTTTTTTACATCAGGCCTCAGCCAGACGGCAAGCCTTGCCCGGTTCGGTCTCGTGATCGCCCCGTTTCTCTCGCCCGCGCGCCAGACTTTCGCGCATAGCGCGGCCGAGGCGTCGCAAGCGAGCCCAGGGTAGTTCGCTATACTGCGCATAGAATTCGTCCTCGGACAGTCGGTCTTGTTGACTTCGTTCCTGCTTGAGCGCGGTGATCGCAAGGGCTGCGTAAACTTCGTGCATGACGGATCTCCTACTGTTGATGCCGTCCTTCCTTTTATCCATCGTTTTTGGATGCAAGAACGCTCAAGGTCGTGCTATGTATTTCATTCATGAAAGACATCTCGTGGGACGCCTATCAACTCTTCCTCGCCGTCGCCCGGCAAGGCGGCCTGTCGGCCGCAGCCGAGACGACCGGCCTAAGCGCGGCTACCCTTGGCCGACGCATGGTCGAACTTGAGCAGACACTGGGTCGCGAGCTCTTCCTGCGCAGCCAAACCGGTTATCGCCTGACCGACGACGGCAGCCAGTTGCTTGAGCATCTGGTTGAACTGGAAGCCGGAAGCAGGAGGGTGGAGGAATGGCGACGCGGTACGGCGGGTCAGTCCCTGGTGCGCATCAGCCTTGGCACCTGGATCGCCTGGCTGCTCTGCCAGAACATGTCGACGATCCGCACACCCCGCGACGTCTTCCGTATAGACCTGCATGTGGCCGAGCAGCGCGCCAGGCTTGCGCATCGGGAGACTGACATCGGCATCCGTGCCTTTGAACCGGATGAGCCGAACCTCGCCGCGATTGCAGCCGGCGAAGTGGCTTATGCGGCCTACAAGCTGCGCAATAAAGAATGGATGGGCCCGGAGCCCTGGGTCGCGGTTGATGACGAGAATGCCGTCTCTGCCTATCTGCGCTGGCCGCGCCAGCAGTCGGCGGAGCAGATTGTCGCAACGGTCAATCGCCCGAGGTCACTGAGGGATCTGGTAAAAGCCGGCGCCGGTCTCGGAGTACTGCCCTGTTTCGTGGGTGATCTCGATCCGACGCTTGAACGGGTAGGGGACGAAATCCCCGAACTGCGCCATCGCCAATGGATCGTGATGAACAATGATGATCGTCATCGCAGCGATATCCGTGCGGTCGCCGACAGGCTGTCAAAGCTGCTGAAGTCTCACCGGGATATTCTCGCCGGCAAACGTCCGAGCACGAGCGCCTAGCGCACGTCCAGTCAAACTGCGTCCGCGGTTGCGTGCGGACTGCGCAGAAACAGATGACTCCAGACCCAAACGAAAAACCCGCACGACGATCGACACTTCTCCTCAGAGGCGATCATCGTGCGGGAGCCGATCCGGAGGTCAGGTGCCGGACGGGGGATAGTGATGTGGCTCAGGCGGCCTGGTGATTGCCCTGGGTCACGATGACGGGGATCAGGAGATCACCCCAGTTGCCGTCGCCACCATGATGACGGGCGGAGCGGACGAGCTCGACCGAGACGCCGGCATCGACGGCCTTCATGATCGAATGGTTGAGACGGTGCAGGTCATTGGCCAGCATGCGGATCATCGCCTGCTGATCGGTGCTCATGGCCGACGATTGTTCTTCGGCGCGTTCCTTGACTCGGGTCTGGGGTGTCATGGCATTTCTCCTCTTGGTGTTGGGGGTTCTTGAAGTCGCTATGCGTGGTCTAGGGCCCCTCCTAACCCTCCCCACAAGGGGGAGGGCTTAACCCGTGGCGGCGGTCTCGCCTGTATCTGGCTCAAGGTCAGCTTGGGGCAGATCGATCACCGCGGTCTCCGGCCCTTCCCCCTTGTGGGAGGGGTTGGGGAGGGGTGTTTTCTTTACTCAGCCGCCGGCTTGAACTGCTCGGTCTCGGTCGATTCCTTCATGGCGGTCGTCGAGGACTGGCCCGCGGTGATGGCGAGCGAAACGGCGTCGAAGTAACCGGTGCCGACTTCGCGCTGGTGCTTGGTCGCGGTGTAACCGTTGACCTCAGCCGCGAATTCCGCCTCCTGCAGCTCCGAATAGGCCGCCATCTGGCGATCCTTGTAGCCGCGGGCCAGTTCGAACATGCCGTAGTTCAGCTGGTGGAAGCCGGCGAGCGTGATGAACTGGAACTTGTAGCCCATCGCACCCAGTTCGCGCTGGAACTTGGCAATCGTCGCGTCGTCGAGGTGCTTCTTCCAGTTGAAGGAAGGCGAGCAATTGTAGGCGAGCTTCTTGCCCGGATGGACCTTGTGCACGGCTTCGGCAAACTTGCGGGCCTGTTCGAGATCCGGCTTGCCGGTCTCCATCCAGATCATGTCGCAGTAAGGAGCGTAAGCGATTGCGCGTGCAATGCAGGGCTCGATGCCGTTCTTGACCTGGTAGAAGCCTTCCGCCGTGCGGCCGGCATCATAGTCGACGAAGGGCTGGTCGCGCTCGTCGATGTCGGAGGTCAGAAGCTTGGCAGCTTCCGCATCGGTACGGGCAACGATCAGCGTCGGAACACCCATGATGTCGGCGGCGAGACGGGCAGCCGTCAGGTTGCGGATATGGGCAGCGGTCGGGATCAGAACCTTGCCGCCGAGATGGCCGCACTTCTTTTCGGAGGCGAGCTGGTCCTCGAAGTGGACGCCTGCAGCGCCGGCTTCGATGAAGGCCTTCATGATTTCAAAGGCGTTCAACGGTCCGCCGAAACCGGCTTCTGCATCGGCGACGATCGGGGCGAACCAGGTATCGACCGAAAGGCCCTTGCCTTCCTGGGTCTCGATCTGGTCGGCACGCTGCAGCGTCCGGTTGATGCGCTTGGCCAGCTCCGGTGCGGCATTCGCCGGATAGAGCGACTGGTCCGGATACATGGCGGAAGCCGTGTTCGCGTCAGCAGCGACCTGCCAGCCGGAGAGATAAATGGCTTTCAGGCCAGCGCGGACCATCTGCATGGCCTGGTTGCCCGAGAGCGCGCCGAGCGCGTTGATGAAGGGCTCTTCGTTGATCAGCTTCCACAGGCGATTGGCGCCCATTTCAGCGAGCGTATACTTGATCTCGACCGAGCCGCGCAGGCGCTTCACGTCGTCAGCAGTGTAAGGGCGATCAATGCCGTCGTAACGGCCCTTGGGTGCATTCGGAACGAGATTGTAAAATTCAGTCATGTCGGGTCTCCCTGTTCACTGCAAGAGGCGGTTCGTGCCGGAACTCCCCGGTCATCTGCGCCGCTTCTGATGTGACTAGATTTACACCGCACTGCAAAAGACGGCCATAAAATTCGACAAAACAAAGGGATGAAAGAGGTTAGGCTGTCTTGTCTTTGACAAGCGCCCCGTGTAAATTTGTAAAAATGGTCACAGTGCATGGTCTGATCATGTCGGTCTAATCTTGTAAAGGAGCTGTAAATTGGCAGAGCGCAAGATTTTCGCGGGCCCGCGCGTCCGTCGTATCAGAAACGGCCTTGGCCTCACCCAGACTGCCATGGCCGAGGCGCTGGAAATCTCGCCGTCCTATCTCAATCTCATCGAACGCAATCAGCGGCCGCTCACGGTCCAGCTGCTCTTGAAGCTTGCTTCCGTTTACAAAGTCGATCTGGACGAGTTGCAGGGCGAGGCGGGTGGCTCCAGCAGCCAGTTGCGCGAGGTCTTCGCCGACCCTCTGCTGTCTGGCGAATTGCCGGGCGATCAGGAACTGATTGAGGTGGCGGAAGCCGCGCCGAATGCTGCAAGCGGCATCGTCAAGCTCTACCGCGCCTATCGCGAGCAGGCGGCCCGCCTCTCCGATCTCGCCGATCTCCTGGCCCGCGAGGGGCACGAAACCTCTCTGTCGGGCGCCCGCCTGCCGATCGATGAGGTGCGAGAAGTCTTCGAACGCCGGCCTAACTATTTCGCACGCCTTGATGAAGCCGCTGAGACATTCCATGCGGATCTAGGCCTTGCGCCCGGCGATGATCTTGCCGTCGCGCTCAAGGCCTGGCTGCGCTCCAAACATGGCATCGTGGTTCGTGCCTTGCCGGTGCAGACCATGCCGTCGCTGCGCCGCCGTTACGACCGCCATTCCATGCGTCTGTTCCTTTCCGAGCGGTTGTCGCCCTTCGATCAGTTGCGCGAAGTCGCCATGGAGGTCGTGCTTCTGGCGCTGAGCGATGATGTCCAGGCCGAACTGGATGCGCTGGGGCTGTCCTCCGGCGAGGCGCGCCGTATCTCCCGTTTCGAGCTGGCACGTTACACGGCGCATGCCCTGATGATGCCCTACGGCGCCTTTCTCTCGGCTGCTATCCGCGCCCGCTACGACATCGACGTGTTGCGTGCCCGTTTCAATGTTTCCTTTGAGCAGGCCGCCAACCGTCTGACCATGATGCAGCGCCCGGGGGCTGCAGGCGTGCCCTTCTTCATGATGGAGATCGACAATGCCGGAAACCGCTTCCGGAGGGCGGGGGCTCAGGGTTTTCCCCATGCGAAGTTCGGCGGCGCCTGTCCCAAGCTCAACGTCCATGCTGCCTTCGCCCAGCCGGGGCAGGTGCTGGTCGAGCAGGTGGAGATGCCGGATGGCAGTGGCTTCCTGACGATTTCGCGCACGCTGGAAGGCCCGCAAGCCGCTTTTGGCGAGCGTATCAGGCGCACAGCTCTTCTTGTTGGCTGCGATGCGGTAAGCCGCGAAGACGTGGCTTATGCCGCCGCTTTGCCCGATCGATCCCAGCCGGCAATTGCGATCGGGCCTGCTTGCCGGCTATGCGAACGATCTGGCTGCTTGGCGCGCGCGGAGCCGCCTCTCACCCGCCCGCTGGGCCTCGACGAGATGGTGACTGGGCTCTCCGCCTTCGATTTCCAATGATACGGATGCACCCGATAAAGCATTCGCGACTGCGAAGATTTTCGCTTGTCGCCCGTCCAATTCCTTTCTAGTCTCTTAAAAAATAACGGGAATGGCAAAGGGAGCTCTCCGCTCCCAAGGCTGGAACAGGAGAAAAAATGAAGGCTCAATTCATCCGTACGACGTCGGTAGCCCTGGCGACGATCTTCATCGCATCGGCTGTTCAGGCGCAGGAGCGCGTCGTCAACGTCTACAATTGGTCGGACTATATCGACGAATCCGTCCTTGCCGATTTCACTAAGGAGACCGGCATCAAGGTCGTTTACGATGTCTTCGATTCCAACGAACTGCTCGAAACCAAGCTGCTGGCTGGCGGCTCGGGATACGATGTTGTTGTGCCAACGGCGCCCTTCCTGGCGCGCCAGATCCAGGCCGGCGTCTTCCAGAAGCTTGACAAGTCGAAGCTCACCAATCTGCCGAACCTCTGGCCGATGGTTTCCGAGCGCCTGGCGAAATATGACCCCGGCAACGAATATGCCGTTAATTACATGTGGGGCACGACGGGCATCGGTTACAATGTCGCCAAGGTCAAGGAAGCGCTCGGTGCCGACTTCACCGTCGATAGCTGGGATGCGATCTTCAAACCGGAGAATGCCGAGAAGCTGAAGTCGTGCGGCATCAACATCCTCGACGCATCTGACGAAACTTTCGCGATCGCGATGAACTACATCGGAAAGGATCCGGACAGCAAGGAAACGGCTGATCTGGAAGCCGGCGGCGAAGTCTACATGAACATCCGCCCATCGGTGCGCACCTTCAATTCCTCCGCCTATATCGACGATCTTGCAAACGGCGACATCTGCATGACGATCGGCTGGTCGGGCGATATCCTCCAGGCGAAGGCACGAGCCGAGGAGGCCAACAACGGCGTTGAGATAAACTACGTGATCCCGAAGGAAGGCACATACATGTGGTTCGACAACATGGCGATCCCCGCGGATGCCAAGAACGTTGCCGAGGCGCATGAGTTCATCAACTTCCTGATGCGTCCTGACGTCATCGCCAAGGCGTCCAACTATGTCCAGTATGCCAACGGCAATCTGGCATCGAAGGAAATGCTCGATCCCGAGGTGAAGGACAATCCGGCCGTTTATCCGCCGGAAGATGTCATGGCGAAGCTCTTCACGATTTCCCCTTATGGTCCGCGTGAACAACGCGTGTTGAACCGGGTCTGGACGACGATCAAGACCGGCAACTGATCAAACACTGAAATCGCCGGGCGCCACAAGCGCCCGGCGATTTACTTGCGGATAGGGGCAACAAGAAAAACGGCTGGGTTGGTAATGGCGAAGACACTGGGGCCTGTTAAGCGTAAATTCTCTCCTTGGACCGATCCGGATGCCGTTCCATTCATCCGCTTCGAAAACGTCACCAAGCGCTTCGGCGATTTCGTCGCCGTCGACAATCTGAGCCTTGATATCTACGAGCGCGAATTCTTCTCGCTGCTCGGCCCCTCGGGCTGTGGCAAGACCACGTTGATGCGCATGCTGGCCGGCTTCGAGCAGCCGACTTCAGGTCGCATCCTCCTGCAGGGCCAGGATCTCTCCGGTGTGCCGCCCTACAAGCGTCCGACGAACATGATGTTTCAGTCCTACGCGCTCTTTCCACATATGTCGGTCGAGAAAAACATCGCCTTCGGTCTCGAACAGGACAATCTGCCTAAGGCAGAGATCGACGCGCGCGTCCAGGAAATGCTGAAGCTGGTCAAGCTCGAACAGTTTGCCAAGCGCAAGCCCAACCAGCTCTCCGGTGGTCAGCGCCAGCGTGTGGCACTCGCGCGCTCGCTCGCAAAGCGCCCCAAGGTCCTTCTGCTTGATGAACCGCTCGGCGCTCTGGATCGCAAGCTGCGCGAAGAAACACAGTTCGAGCTGATGGACATTCAGACCAAGCTCGGTCTGACCTTCCTGATCGTCACCCATGACCAGGAAGAGGCGATGACCGTTTCGGATCGCATCGCCGTGATGGACAAGGGTATCCTCGTCCAGGTGGCGACGCCGGCCGAGATCTATGAGGCGCCGAATTCCCGCTACGTGGCGGACTTCATCGGTGACATCAACATTCTTGAGGCCAGGCTTGAAGCCAAGGAAAGCCAGGGGACCGAAGACCTTGTCCGCATCGATAGCGATGGTGTGAAAATTACCGTCGAGCAGGCTTGCGAGGCGAACAAGGGCGACGCGGTCGCCTTTGCAATCCGTCCCGAAAAGGTGCGCATCTCCACCACACAGCCGGAAGGCGAGGCGGCCAACGCTCTGCATGGCGAGGTCTGGGACATCGGCTATCTCGGCGACTTCTCGGTCTTCATCGTCCGCCTTGATGATGGGCGCATGTTCCGCGCTGCCCAGGCCAATGTCTCGCGCCTCGTCGATCGCCCGATCACCTTCGGCGACATGGTATGGCTATCCTGGTCGGCCGATGCCGGCCTTGTCCTGACACGCTGAGGGGGACGAGAATGGCCGAAACCGTCACACCCTCGAAACCCGGATTGGCCAAATGGCTGGTCGTCATCATTCCCTATCTGTGGATGGTGCTCTTCTTCCTGACGCCGTTCCTGATCATCGTGAAGATCTCGCTGTCGGATACGGCGATCGCCATGCCGCCCTACACGCCGGTTCTGGAAGGCTTTTCGGCGATCGGCGATTTCATCAGCGAGCTCGACTTCGAGAATTACATCTTCCTCACCGAAGACTCTCTCTATTTCAACGCCTATGTCTCTTCGCTCCGGATCGCGCTGATCTCGACGTTTCTGCTGCTTCTGATCGGCTATCCCATGGCGCTTGCCATGGCCCGCGCCTCCATCAGCATCCGCCCTACGCTGGTCATGCTGGTCATCCTGCCCTTCTGGACGTCGTTCCTGATCCGCGTCTATGCCTGGATAGGCATTCTGAAGCCGGAGGGCCTGCTGACGGTGCTGTTGCAGTCGCTCGGGCTAATGGACGAGGGCAGCCAGGTGCAGATCTTCCGCACCGAGATCGCGGTCTTTATCGGCATCGTCTATTCCTATTTGCCCTTCATGGTCCTGCCACTCTATGCGGCTTTGGAGAAAATGGATGGTACCCTGCTCGAAGCTGCAAGCGATCTCGGTTGCCCACCCTGGAAAGCCTTCTGGAAGATCACCTTTCCGCTCTCGATCCCGGGTGTCATCGCCGGCTCCATGATCTGCTTCATCCCGATTACCGGTGAGTTCGTCATCCCAGATCTGCTGGGCGGTGCCGATACGCTGATGATCGGCAAGACACTGTGGACCGAATTCTTCGGCAACCGCGACTGGCCGCTGGCTTCCGCCGTCGCAGTCCTGCTCCTGCTCATTCTGGTCGTGCCCATCGCGATCTTCCAGAACCAGCAGCAGAAAGTGTGAGGGCGCGACGATGAAACCCGCAAAATTCGATGCGACCATCCTCACGCTCGGCTTCGCCTTTCTCTATATCCCGATCCTTATCCTGGTGATCTACTCCTTCAACGAATCGAAGCTGGTCACGGTCTGGGGAGGCTTTTCGCTCAAGTGGTATGGCGAGATGTGGCGCAACGCCGGCCTGATGAGCGCCGCCTGGGTTACGCTTCAGGTCGGTCTCTTGAGTGCCACGCTCGGGACGGTGCTCGGCACGCTTGCCGCCCTGACGCTCGTTCGCTACACGCGCTTCAAGGGGCGCCTGCTGTTCTCCGGCATGGTCTATGCACCGCTGGTCATGCCCGAGGTGATCACCGGCCTGTCGCTGCTTTTGCTCTTCGTCGCTATCGGCGTTGATCGCGGCCTTATGACCGTTGTCATCGCCCATACGACCTTCACCATGTGTTATGTGGCGATCGTCGTGCAGTCTCGCCTGTTGACCTTCGATACGAGCCTCGAGGAGGCAGCGCAGGACCTGGGCTGCCCGCCGGTCAAGACCTTCTTCAAGGTGACCTTGCCGCTGATCCTGCCCGCCGTCATCTCTGGCTGGATGCTCGCCTTCACGCTCTCGCTGGACGATCTCGTCATTGCAAGCTTCACCACCGGTCCCGGTGCCACGACGCTGCCGATCAAGATCTATTCGCAGGTGCGCTTAGGGGTTACGCCAGAGATCAACGCCATCTGCACGATCCTGATCGGGATCGTCACGATCGGCGTCATCATCGCTTCGATCGGCACAAAGCAGCGTGAGCTTCAACGGCAGCGTGACGAACATGTCGCCGCGCGCGGCACTCTGGCTTGAACCTGCGCAACAGGCTGTGTCAGCCCCGCGGCGGCATCAGGATATAGGCGACCAGCCAGATCGGCAGGATGACCACGGCCCCCATCACCATGCGTGGTGCTGCCCAGGCGAAGGCCGAGACCATGCCATTATGCAATTCCTCAGCCGTCACACCGAGGAAGTCCATGACTGATCTGGGCGTGATGCCGAAGATGGACAACAGGCTGCCAGCCAGCAACGATGCCAGAGCCAGTTTCAGAAAACCCGACAGCACAGTCTGCACTCGTCGTCCCCCAAGCTATGATTCGTCCATTCTAGTATTTGAGTTTTCGAATGGAACTGTCAGGCAGCGACGCTTCGGACCTTTATTGTCCCGGTGCCGGCCGGGCGGGGATAGGGGAGATGACGGGATCGTTCCACGCGCCGCCAATGAAGAAGCTGAGCGGAGGCTGTGTCTGGTCCCCATTGCTGGCCGCTGAAAGTGCGCCTGTCAGCGCCAGTGCCCGGCGGCTGTAGGGAATGATCCCCGCCAGGTCGAGCTTCTGTCGCTCACCGATGATTTCAGCCCTTTCGACTTCCGCCGACCCTTCCGAAAAACTGACGGCGATGTCCAGCGTACGGTAGTCGAAGCCGTCGTTTCCTGTGGCGCTCAGCTGGAAGTAGGCCCGGTCGGCTGCAAGCCGCCGCAAGCCGTCCGCGCTGAAGCTGGTAACCTGCCCGTTGTCTGACGCAATCGTCAATTTGCCTGACATGGCCTCTATATTACGCTGCCACCCGGTGCCGACTAGCTTGGCATTGAAGCCGACGGATCCTGTCCCCTTGAGCGAAGGGCCCCCGTCGAGTGAGAGGCGCGACATCAGATCTCCGAGATCGACGCGTGTCATTGTCACCGCAACGTCCGCGCCTTTGTCGAAACCTTCTCCCGTGCCGCTCAGTCGGGCGGCAATCGTCCCACCGAGGAAACGCGTGTCGGCAATCACCAGGTTGAGCGCGTCGCCCCGGCCGATGAGGCTTGCCCCGAGGTCACTCATGGGAAAGCCGCCGAAAGCCGCCGTAGCCGCCGAAAGACGCAGGTCGATGTCGAGCCAACGGGTCAGACCGGGCAGCCGGACATTCGCCCGGTCACCGACATTGATGGACAGCGCTTGGAGCAGGTCGTCCAGTTGAAGATGGTTGATGGCCAGCGTGCTGCTCAGCAGAGGGCGCTCCCCGGGGCGACTTTTAAGCGCCAGGATACCGTCACCACGGCTATCGTTGATCTCGAAGTCGAGATTCTCGAAGCGCCACTCGTCCTCGGTATTCGTCACCCGCGCCTTGATGGCGGCGGTACGCCAGCGTTCTGTTCCGGCAAGGCGGAGGCCGAGTGTCGCAGCCGTCTCGGGAACATCGGAGATGCGAATATTGATATCTGTGTTTTCGGCGCTCGCCTCACGCAGGCTAACGGTTCCGCGCGCTTCTGCGCTCAAACCCGCAATCGCGGCGGAAGCATCAACCCGGCTCGCTGCTCCGCCAATCAGGACCAACGGCGTCGGCGTCTGGAGTTTGACCGAAACCGGAGTGTCGCCAAGCCGAAATCGTCCTTGGCCGGACAGGGGTGCTGCAAGACCCGGCCAATCGATGTTTGCATTGACGCCGCTTGCAACGAAAGACGCGCCGCTGGCGACATCGGTCAGCGTGACCTCGCCATCGATGATTTCGACCGACCCGATTTCTGCATTGTCGGCGGCATTGTTTGTCTGGACATCAGGCGTGGCGGCCACCGCGGCGCGCACGGCATCGCTCAAGACGCCTTGATCGCTCCAGTCGAGCCCACCATCGATACCGCGCCAGACCTGGATACGCGGGCGCTCGAGGCGAAAGGCGCTGAAGTCTGGCCGTCCCGCAAGCGCCGAGATCAGGCCGAAGCGCGCCGAAAGTCGGTCAACCTCCCCCAGCGTTTCCGTTTCACCGTTGGTGATGCGGGTCACCTTGATGCCGGTCAACGTGATCTCGGGCTGCGGCCAGAAGCCGATATCGGCAACGTCGTCGATCGACACCTCGTGTCCGACCCAGGCGGCAATCGACGAGGCGATGGCAGATCGCACCACGGAACTCGACACGAGATAAGGAGCGCTGAGCCGCAGGACGACCGATACGGCCACGATGACGGCGGCGACCAGCAAGGCGAGCTTGATCATGCCCCTGCGGCGGCCACGCGGCCAGCGGGAGGAGGGGCGTGAAGGATGATCGCCACGTCCTGGATTGCGCATGCCCAGTTGAAGGTCCTGAGGTTTCGTGAACTCCTGCGCGGATATAGGAATTTGTCCTCTGGTGCAAATGTCAGACCATATTCCAAGCTACGCGCGTCTGTATATTGCATTGCCGCATGCTATAGAAAGACCATGCTTGCGAGGAGGATCAGCATGACCGGACAAAAAGCCCTTTGGACACCGTCTGAAGATTTCAAGGCGAAACAGCCGCTTACTCTGTTCATGCAGTGGTGTGCCGATCGCCTTGGCCTGAGCTTTGCGGATTATGATGATTTTCATCGCTGGTCGATCGATGACCGCGCTGCGTTCTGGTCCGCTGTCTGGGATTATTGCGGCGTCATCGGTGATAAGGGCGATGTGGCACTGTCTCACGGCGATGACATGCTCAAGGCACGCTTCTTCCCCGAAGCGCGACTGAATTTCGCCGAGAACCTGCTCGCCCATGCCGGCGAGGGCGATGCTCTGATCTTCCGTGGCGAAAACAAGATTGCTGATCGATGGTCCTGGTCGCGACTGACTGCCACGGTCTCCCGCCTGCAACAGGCGCTTGCCGCCATGGGCATCGGTGAAGGTGACCGCGTGGCGGCCATGATGCCGAATATGCCGGAAACGGTGGCGCTGATGCTGGCCGTCACCTCGCTCGGCGCGATCTGGTCTTCCTGCTCGCCAGATTTCGGTGATCAAGGCGTCCTTGATCGTTTCGGCCAGATCGAACCGAAGCTTTTCGTTGCCTGTGACGGCTATTGGTATAACGGCAAGCGGCAGGACGTCTCCGACAAGATTGTCGCCGTCGCTGTCAAGCTCGATGTCCCGGTGCTCGTTGTTCCCTATGCCGGGGACACGGCGGCGCTGATCGAGCGCTTGGCCGATGGCCGCAGTTTCGAACAGTTCATCACCGATTTCTCGGTCAAGGACATCGAATATCGCCGTCTGCCCTTTTCCCATCCGATCTACATTCTCTTCTCCTCCGGCACGACCGGGGTGCCGAAATGCATCGTTCATTCGGCCGGTGGCACGCTGTTGCAGCATCTGAAGGAGCATCGTTTCCATTGCGGCCTTGCGGTCGGAGAGCGGCTTTTCTACTTCACCACCTGCGGCTGGATGATGTGGAACTGGCTCGTTTCGGGCCTGGCCTGTGGCGCGACCCTGTGCCTCTACGACGGCTCGCCCTTCTATCCCGACGGAAATGTCCTCTTCGACTATGCGGCGACCGAGAAATTCGCAATCTTCGGCACATCGGCCAAATACATCGATGCCGTCCGCAAGGGCGGCCTGGTGCCGAAGTCTTCGCATGATCTGTCGAGCCTGAGGCTGATGACTTCGACCGGCTCTCCGTTGTCGCCGGAGGGCTTCTCCTTCGTCTATGAGGGGATCAAGGACGATATCCAGCTTGCCTCCATTTCCGGCGGCACCGACATCGTGTCCTGCTTTGTGCTCGGCAATCCGTTGAAGCCCGTCTGGCGTGGCGAAATCCAGGGGCCGGGCCTCGGGCTTGCGGTCGAAGTCTGGGATGACGACGGCAAACCGGTCCGCGGTGAGAAGGGCGAACTGATCTGTGCCAAGGCATTCCCGTCCATGCCGGTGATGTTCTGGAACGATCCCGATGGGGCCAAGTATCGTGCAGCCTATTTCGAACGCTTCGACAACACCTGGTGCCATGGTGACTTTGCCGAATGGACCGAGCATGACGGGATCGTCATCCACGGTCGTTCGGACGCGACCCTGAACCCCGGCGGGGTCCGGATCGGAACGGCGGAGATCTATAACCAGGTCGAAAAGCTCGATGAAGTGGTCGAGGCGATCTGCATCGGTCAGGACTGGGATGACGATGTCCGCGTCATCCTATTCGTGCGCCTCGCGCCGGGCCTGACTCTCACCGAGGACCTCGACAAAAAGATCAAGGCGCAGATCCGCACCGGAGCCTCGCCGCGTCACGTCCCGGCCAAGATCATTCAGGTGGACGATATTCCCCGCACCAAGTCCGGCAAGATCGTCGAGCTTGCGGTGCGCGAGGTGGTGCATGGACGTCCGGTCAAGAACAAGGAAGCGCTTGCCAACCCGGATGCACTCGCCCTCTTCGCCGATCTGCCACAGCTGCGCTCCTGACGAAAAAGTGTCCCGAAACGCAGCAATATCAGAGCAATACCTCAAATGTTGGGTAGCTGGTGGCGTCGATGGGTAAGGATCTCTTAACTGGCATTCGGCAAGACTGAGGGCAACTTGGAGATGCGCGATCAGACGCAGTGGGGCCGCAAAACATGCCTCCGACAAAATGTCGATCGCTCGAGTACTCCGGTTCGACAGCATGGACTCAAGGGCGGCTTCGGCCGCCCTTTTTTTGTTCCGCGATGCCGGCTCAACTTTGTTCGTCGAGCGACCGGGAAACCAGGATCACCGGGATCAGACCGGCAGCAATGATGATGATCGCCGCTACAGATGCATCCTGTGCCATGCCCCGCGAGGCATCTTCATAGACCAGCGTGGCCAGCGTATTGAAGTTGAATGGCCTGAGCAGGATCGTGGCTGAGAGTTCCTTCAGCGTCTCGATGAAAACGAGCAGGGCCGCCGTCAGAACGGCCGGACGCAGGTTGGGAAGCAACACCTGGCGCAATGTCTGCAGGCCAGAGCGGCCAAGCGTGCGTGCCGCCATGTCGAGATGCGGGGATAGCTTTTGGAAACCGGCATCGATCGTGCCTTCCGCCATGGTCAGGAAGCGGACGGTATAGGCATAGACGATCGCAAAACCGGTGCCAGACAGAAGAAGGCCGGTCGAAATGCCCAGGTTGACACGCAGCCAGCCGTCTACGGCATTGTCGAAGCTCGCGAGCGGGATCAGGACACCGATGCCCAGAACCGTGCCGGGAATGCCATAGCCGAGCGCGGCAAGCCGTCCCGCGCCCTTCGCCAGGCGCGAACGGTCTGTCCGCGCCGCATAGGAGAGCACGAAGGCCAGTAAGACTGTGATCAGTGCAGCAGCCGAAGACACGAGCGTCGAGTTCCAGAGTGCATCAAGCAGGCGCGGCTCCAGGAAGTCTTCGAGACGACGCAGCGCAAACCCGCCGAGCACGAAGACCGGCACGGCGAAACCGACGAGGATCGGTAGAAGGCAGAAGATCGTCGCAAACCAAGCCTTCGGGCCCTTCAGCCCGAGCCGGATGGCATCGGGAACGATGGCCGTCGTCTTGTGGCTCGTGAAACGCTGTTGACGGCGGGCCATCCGCTCGACGATGAGCAGGCCTGCCACGATCACCAGCATCACGCAGGCGATCTGCGCTGCACCCGCCAGACTGCCGCGATTGAGCCAGGTGTCGTAGACGGAAAAGGTCAGGGTCTGAACGCCGAGATACTCCACTGCCCCGATGTCGTTGAGTGTCTCCATCATCACGAGCGTCAGGCCGATCATGATCGCCGGGCGCGCCATCGGAACCTGGATGCGGGAAAAGACCCTGAATGGGCTGGAGCCGAGAGTGCGGGCGACATCGGCTGCCGCGCGCCCCTGCATCAGAAACATCGATCGGCAGGCGAGGTAGACATAAGGATAGAGCACTGCCGACATGACCAGCACGGCACCCGACAGCGATTTCACATCGAAGAAACTGTATTCACGCGACGACGTGTAGCCGAAGATTGCCCGGTACGCCGTCTGCACCGGCCCGGTGAAATCCAGGAACTCCCCGAAAGCATAGGCAGCCAGATAGGAGGGAATGGCGAGCGGCAGAACGAGGGCCGGAGAGAGGAGGCGGCGCAGCGGGAATTCGCATGCCGTAACCAGCCAAGCCGTGCCAACCCCGACGACCGCCGTCACAATGCCGGTGAAGAGCAGCAGCCAGAAAGTCCTGACACCGGCGCGCGGGATGACATTCGTCATCATGTGCTGCCAGTTGTCTGGCTCGGCCGAGAAGCCGATGACGAAGATCGCCACGATCGGCATGAATACGACCGCCGCCGCGATCAGAGCAGCAAATGTTGCCGATCCCATGCGTCTGCTGGCATGTGTGCCCTTGGGCGAAACGGAGTGGGCTGTGCCCGTGCGCGGCAATGTGGACAAACGGTCGGCCCTTGCGAATGCGGGAATGGTTTTCCTCTAGCGGAAAGCGAGGGCGATGAAAACCGGCCCGACTGTCGCGGCGCACTCAGCTCCGCAGATGTGTCAGACTTTCGCCAATCAATCGCAGCCCAAGTGCACCGATAACGGCGCCGGCGAGCCGGTCGACCCAGTGTTTTGCGTTGAGATAGGCGCGTTGCGATCGTGGCGCCGAGAAGGCGATCGCAACGATGGCATACCACCCGGCCTCGATCAGAAAGATCACAGGCGGCAGTGCCACAACCACCATGAGCGGCGGGTTCTGCGGCATGAGCGCTGCAAAGATGCTGGCATAGACCACAGCGGTCTTCGGATTGCTGATCTGAGTAACGAAGCCGAGCGCCAGAGAGCGGGGCAGCGAGTGCATGCTGCGCCCCTCTGCCGATCCGACCGAGATCGGCGCAGCTGCGCCGCGCCAGATCATCACGCCGAGATAGACGAGATAGAGCCCGCCCGCGACCTTCAAAACCAGGTAGAGCCATTCTACCCGTTCGAGGAGGGCAATCAGACCCGCCAGCGCCAGCACCGCAAACAAAGCTCCGCCAAGCCCCATGCCGATGGCCGCCGCAAGTCCATGCAATCGCGTGTTGGCAACCGAAATCCGTGACACGAGCACGAAGCTCGGTCCGGGGCTCATCGCACCGATCGCGATGGCGACCGCGATGCCAGGGAGAATACCGAATGCGGTCATGCCGTCCTCCCCGAACTCGCGGTCACTGCTGGATGTCAGTCCGCCAAAACACGTGGTGACGGGAAGGTCACCTCGACCAGCGTGCCCTCGTTCGGCGTCGATGAGATCGCAAACTGTGCCCGGTTGGCATCGACCATGGCCTTGGTCAGCGGCAGGCCGAGGCCGGTGCCGTCGCCGCGATTACGCGGCGTGCCGGTGGAAACCTGGCGGAATGGCTTCATCGCCTGCTCGAGTTCGCTGCGCGACATGCCAATCCCGGTGTCCCGGATCCGAAGCACGACGCTGCCATTCGCCTCATAGGCTGTCGACACGATGATTTGCCCGCCAGACGGTGTAAACCGGATGGCATTCGCCAGGATGTTCAGCACAATCTGCTTGATCGAGCGCCCGTCGGCGACGACATTCGGCACGGCCTGCGACAGAGCGGTCCGGATGATCACCCGCTGGCCATTCGCCTGCGGCTGCACGATCGATACCGCCGCCTGCACTGCCTCGTTCAGACCCACAGAGGAGAAGTCCAGCTCCATCTCGCCCGCTTCGATCTTGGAAATGTCGAGGAGGTCGTTGACGATGTCGAGCACATGTCGGCCCGAGCGCACGATGTCATGGGCATATTCGCCGTAGCGCGGATGACCAACGGGACCGAAATGTTCGTTGGCCATCATGTCGGCAAAGCCGATGATCGCGTTGAGCGGTGTCCGGATCTCGTGGCTTACGCGGGCAAGGAAGTCGGTCTTATGGGCGTTGGCCGTCTCAGCTGCGCGTTTAGCATTGCGCAGCTCTTCCTCGGTCCGCTTCCATTGCGTGATGTCGCGGATGACTGCGCAATAGCCGTTGGAGGAGTTGAGCCTGCCGATGGTCATGAACAGCGGCAGGAAGCCGCCGGAGGCCTCGCGACCGATCACTTCGCGCCCGTCATTCAACACGCTTGCGACGCCGTGGCCGGAAAGCCCGTTCAGATAGTCGAGGATCGACTTCTGGCTCTCATGCGCAAACAGCATGACGAAGGGTTTGCCGCGCGTCTCCATGTCGTCGAAGTTGAAGAGCGCGCTTGCCGCCCGGTTCATCGAACGGATGTCACCGTCAGAATCCAGGATCACCACGCCGTCGGTCGCGGTTTCCAGGATCGAGCGCAGCTCGTCCACCTCGACCTTCATGCGCGCGAGTTCCCCCGCCTGCGCCGGTGTCGCGGCCGGTGCAACCGTCTCCGTCTCGGGCTCGGCTGGCATTTCCGGCCGGACCTGCTCCTCTGGCTGGGCAATCAGTGCCAGCATCAGGGCGGTGGTTTCCTCGAAGCGCACGGACTGCAGCCGTGCGGTGACCGGCAGCAGGCGATCGTCGGCGCAGAGTGCCACGACCTGGCCTGCCTCGTCACCAGGCTCTTCCAGATCACGACGCTGGATCAGCGTGTCGAGACCGCCGGCCTCGTCGAGTTCGTCGAGCGTCTTGTAGCCCGTCAGCGCGAAAAATTCCGGATTGGCGTGGATCAGCCGATCGCCGACATGCACCAGAAGCGCGACCGGCATCAGGTCGATGATATCGGCGGTCAGGCTGCGCTCGCGTTTCCCGGCCGGCCGATCCGTTGCGAAAGCTGGCAAGCTCGCTTCGGCAGGAGGCTCGGCAACGGGTGCGCTCGGCTCGGTCGGCGTGGCCGCGCTTGCAGGCTCCGGCTGGCTGGGCTCCGGCGTTTTCGGTGACGGCGTGGACGGCTGCTCCCGCAATACAGGCGGTTCGGAAGGTGCAAGCGACTGCTCTACCTTCGCCCTGAGGCTGAGCGGATCGAGCTTGCGGGCGATCTCCTGGAATGCCGCCTGTTCGCCGGGTGTCAGGCTGTCGCGCTGACGGACACGATGATCCTGCAGCTGCACGACCTTGTCCGGCAGACTGGGTTTGCGCGGCTCCATGATCCGCAGCACCGGTGGTTCGAAGTCGACAGGGCGTGAGGGCGCAGGCTCCTCAGTGCCTTCGGCTTCCACGCTCGGCTGAACGTCATCGACAACGTCGTTGTCATCATCCGCATCGATAAGGTCGTCGAGGATTTGCTCGCCAGCTTCGGCTATCTGCTCTTCGACATAGTCTTCCGGCGGATGGATCTCGCCTTCGCTGAGTTCACTCAGGAACTCCGCGAGCTCCTCGTCCCGGTCGCTATGCATACCGGTCGGCAGTTCCTCGGGCGCATCGACGGGAGGCTGCTGCTCGACAAAGGTCATGCCGATCGCGTCCGGATCGTCCTGTGCATCGGCGACCCTGACGATCCCGAAGCCGCGGAAACCGTCGAATTCGCGATTGCGCGTATAGGTCGGCAGCGCCGCCAGATCGACCGGCACGACCAGCCGGGTTCCTTCGACGGGCCAGTAGATGGTCTTGCCGGACCATGTGTCACGCTTCTTGAGAAGCTCGCCGATCTTGCCGTCCGGATCGAGGTTGAACAGGGCTGCGAGATCGGAGAAGGCCACGCCCTCGATATCGGCCGCACGCGGGCCGACTGCCTGGGCGAACTCTGCCGAAACCTCGCTGAAGCGGCCCTCGGCATCGATCTTCCAGACGAAGCGTGTGGCACGCCGATCCTGACGAAACGCGAAGCCTTCGCCGTCGAGGTGTTCATCCGCGAGTTTGGTCGTCGGGGCGACGGTCGCCGCAGCGACGGTCTTAACGGGCTCAACGATTTCATTGGTCGCTGACATGTCCGCTGCCGCGATCACAGACGGTTCGTCCGACTGTTCGGTCGTCGCAGACGGAGCCTGATCCGGCTCGCTTGCGAGCGCCTCTTCGGTCTCATCCGTGAGCGCGTCGACATCCGCGTCCACCGTTTCGTCCGGCGCGTCGAAGGCGTCGGTTTCCGGTTCGATCTCCTCGATATCTCCAAGGGCGGCAATCACGCTCTCGAAGGGGGCAGCAGGCGAGGGAAGTTCGGCCGGTTCTGCCATTGCCTCATCCGCAGAGATTGCGAAGTCTTCGGTCTCGGTCTCGGTCTCGGTCTCGGTCTCGGTCTCGGTCTCGTCTTCGACCGTGTCGTCGGCCCGGACAGGCTCAGCGATCGCGGTCGGCAGATCCTGCTCCTCGTCCTCCGCAAAATCGCCGCTCGGGTCCATCTGGCCGAGGATCGTCTCGACCGCGAACAGAAGATGGAGCGCGGGCGTGTCGGAGATCTTGCCGATGGCAGCGGGGAGATATCCCCGGCCCGTCGGGATCGGCCGTTTGACGAGCCGGTCTGCATCCGCCTCAACCAGGTTGATCAGCATGCGCGCCGTCTGCGGCGTGATGCCGAGGCCTGCGAAGCCGTCGGAGCTTGCAACGAGGCCGCCCTCGCCATCGAGCACCGCCATATGCGTATCCGGATCGTCGAAGCCGCTCATCAGTTCCTGGGCGAGCTGCTTGTCCCCGGTTGCGCGCTTGAGGGCCGGCAGCGAGAGCAGGATCACCGGCTCACCCTTGCGTATCTCGATGCAGTCGGCACAGGCCGTGATCGGCAGCTTCTGGAAGCCCGAGGTGATGCGCAGCATCAGGCTGCGGCTGTCGCCCGGCGCTGACAGCTGGCGGGCAACCGTTTCGAGCTGCCGGAAGGTGATGTCGGAACGGCTAGGGCCTTCCTCGAGAAAGTCATAGATCGAGTCGGCACCGAAGAAGCGCGCGCCGGCGCCGTTGCACCAGAGAACCCGTTCCAGCCCCGGCGCAAACAGCACGAGCGCCTCGCCCCGCGCCAGACGCGGTCGGATGAGGTCGTGCACGGCGACATCGATGAATGGGTATTGAGCGGGCATTTCGGGACCTGTCGCTTCATGACCTGCAAGCAAATTAACAGATTTTTAATAGCTAGGCAGTGCCTTTGGGTCCAGAAAGTCGGCACCCTTTCGATTGATAAGGTTAATCCGCCGCGGTTTTCAACATGCAGAAAATCTAATTGTGCAGCGCACAATCATGTTGCAATGCACAATGTGAGGTGCTATATAGGGTTCATGAACGAAACGAAGGGGTCGCCGAGATCCCGCCACAAGAGGAAATGCATCATGAACACCAAGGATATCTTCTCGTTCTCCTCCTTCGACCCTTCGAAGATGCAGGAAAGCTTCCGTGACTTCGCCGAAAAGGGCGCTGTCCAGTCGAAGGAAGCCTATGCCAAGATGAAGTCCGCCACGGAAGAAGCCACGAAGACCGTGGAAGCGACTGTCCAGACGGCCCAGGCCGGCACCGTCGAACTCGGCCTCAAGGCCATCGACGCGATGCGCACCAATGCCGATCTCTCGCTCTCGCACATGGAAGCGCTGCTTGGCGTGAAGTCCATGGCTGAACTGGTCGAACTCCAGACCGCCTTCATCCGCAAGCAGGCTGAAGTGACGATCGAACAGGCCAAGTCGATCCAGGAAACCGCCAAGAAGGTTGCCGAAACGATGACCAAGCCGGGCAAGGAAGCTGCCGAAAAGGTCATGTCTTCGCTCAAGGTGGCCTGATCGACCGCGTTTGCTATAAATCCTCCCAAGGATCTTGAGGCCGGGCACAGCGCCCGGCCTTTTTCCTTTCCAGAGCCTTTTCACGCAATGCGCAGAAAGGGCTTGAAAAAAAATCCATCTGCTCGTATGTGACCCCTCGACGGCGTCAGCGACGCGGTCATGTGCGGTTGTAGCTCAGTTGGTTAGAGCGCAGGTTTGTGGCACCTGAGGTCGGAGGTTCGAGACCCCCCAACCGTACCATTTTCTCCACATATCGATCTGGTATCTGCTCCTGAGAGACGCATTGCGTCTTGGCGCCATCCAGCATCGCTCAAATGCGATCGATTCCGCTTACCCGAATGAAAGGCCTCTAACACTTGGTCCTTTCGCCGGCTGCGACTTCCTGCTCTGGTCTTCTCTGTCTGAATGGAGGTCCATGATGGAGCGACGAAATGAGCTGCGGCAGCGCTGCGAGCTGAGTTCGCTGGTGCTGATGTTCGGCTGTCACTTCCGCGCCTTCATTGCAGACTGGAGCCCAAAGGGGCTGAGGCTGGAGTTGAGAGACGGGTTGATGCTCGCCAATCGCGAGGCCTTCGTCCTGCATTCTGGGCGCTTCGGCGTGCTGCATGCGCAGGTGATCTGGCAGCGGGACAAGGAGGTCGGGGCTCGCATCCGCAATTGGAGAACGGCGGCGGTGGCCGACCGGTATCATCTCATGGGACTTCACGATTAGGCTGCCTCACGGCCGTCGTCTGCCTGTCCGTTCGCATCCCGTTATGAAAAACCCCGCCATGCTGACATGACGGGGTTTCCAAAAATGGGCAGGGGCTATCTGGGCTCAGACGCGCGTCACTTCCGTCACCCAGCCATGGACGTCAGCGACGGAGCCGCGCTGGATGCCGGTCAGCTGGTTGCGCAGCTTCTCGGTTTCGATGCCGGTGCCGGCATTGCCAATAACGAATTCGCCGCCGGGATGGCGCACCGTGCCGATCGCAGCAACGACCGCGGCCGTGCCGCAGGCAAAGGCCTCGCGCAACTTGCCGCTGCGGGCATCCGCCATCCATTCATCGAAGGAATAGGGACGCTCGACGACCTTCAAGCCATTCTCGTTGGCGAGCTTGATGATCGAGTTGCGCGTAATGCCCGGCAGGATCGTGCCCGAAAGCGGCGGCGTAACCACGGTGTTGTCATCCATGACGAAGAAGACGTTCATGCCGCCCAGTTCCTCGATCCACTTGTGCTCGGCAGCATCGAGGAAAACGACCTGATCGCAGCCGCGGCTCGAGGCCTCCTTCTGCGCAAGAAGGCTCGCCGCATAGTTGCCGCCGCATTTGGCAGCACCGGTACCGCCAGGGGCTGCGCGCGTGTAGTGCTCGCTGACCCAGAGCGTCACCGGCTTGCTGCCACCCTTGAAATAGGGACCGACAGGCGAGGCGATGACGCAGAAGATGTATTCACGGGACGGGCGAACGCCGAGGAAGGCTTCGCTCGCAAACATGAAGGGACGCAGATAAAGGCTGCCTTCACCCTCCGGAACCCATTTGGCGTCGATCTTGACCAGCTCTTCGACCGCCTTCAGGAAAAGCTCTTCCGGCACGTCGGGCATGGCCATGCGCTCGGCCGACTTGTTGAAGCGGCGGGCATTCTCTTCCGGACGGAAGAGCGTGATGCGGCCATCAGCACCCTTGTAGGCCTTCATGCCTTCGAAGATTTCCTGAGCATAGTGCAACACGCTTGCCGCCGGATCGATCTGGAACGGCTTGCGGGCCGAAACCTCCGGGCTATGCCAGCCCTTGTCGACATGCCAATGCACGACCGCCATGTGGTCGGTGAACAGTGTTCCAAATCCCAGGTTTTCGAAAGCCGCGAGCCGCTCGGCTTCCGGCATGGGCGAGGCATTCGGAACGATCTGGAAGTCGAGAAGTGCGGAGTTCGTGGTCATGGAGAGCCTGTGCCTGAGCTGTTCACGGTTGCGCTGGCCACGCCGATGGAGCGGTCGCAGCCGGTGCCGTCGTTTGTGCGGTTTGATCCCGGTTTGTCAACAGAAACCGTGCTGCCGCGATGCAGCAAAACGCTTGGTCTGCAGGGCCAAAGGCGGTTCAGCCCGTCACGAGCCCGAACAGGAACCAGAAGCCCGCAAGCGATATGGCGGCTCCCAGCGCCTGCACCAGCCGTCCGCCGCCGATCGGCTTTAAGGCAGCACCAATTGCGATCCCGATTACATGGATCACGCCAGTGGAGACCACAAAGCCGACGGTAAAGGCTGCGGGGTCGCTGGCGCGGGGTGCCAATACGCCGTGCGGATAGCCATGCATCAGCGCAAAGGCCGCAATCAGCACCAGCGCCACCCATTCCGGCGCCTTCCAGGCGGCTGCGATGGCTCCCCCCAGGACGATGACCGAGAGTGCAATCCCATATTCGATCGGCTGGTCCGGCAGTACGCCGGTCATCCCGATGATCCCACCCACACACATGATCATCGGGAAGGTCGCCGGCAGCGTCCAGACCGAGCGCCCGCCCATCTGCGCGCCCCAGAGACCGACGGCGAGCATGGCGAGAAGATGGTCGAAACCGGCGAGTGGATGGCCGAAGCCCGATCCGAAACCGCCGAGCGGTCCGTCCATCACATGGGCGCTCGCCGGCAGCGCCGAAAGGAGTGCAAGCAAAAAGCCAGGAAGGCCGAGATGGAGCAAGGGCTGGCGCATGTCAGTATCCATGGGTGATCAGATCGGTGCAGTCTATCTGCGTCGCTCATGCCAGAAAAGCGTCCTCAAGAACGCACTGTGGCTCATGAACCTTGTCAGCCGAAGATCGCGCGATCTTCGTCCACGGCATCCTGCAGAAACTGCACGACCGCCCGCACCCGCACGAGTTCCCGCGCACTTTCGTGGAATGTCGTCCAGTAGGCCCGCCGGATGGTGATTTCGGGCAGGACCCGAACGAGGTCGTCATGCTGCCGGGCGATATAGCTATGCAGGATGCCGATGCCCGCACCCGCCAGCACCGCCTCCGTCTGGCCGATCGCCGAGGAAATCTCGAAGCCGGCATTCCAGTCGCGCATCACCTCGCCGGTGAAGTTCAGCGACGGGGTGAAGATCAGATCCTCGACATAGCCGATACGTCGATGCGCCTTGAGGTCTTCGGCAGATGCCGGCAGGCCATTCGTTTCGGCATAGCGCTTCGAGGAATAGAGGCCGAGCGTGTAGTCGACGAGCTTCGACGAGACGAGCCGGCCCTGATCCGGGCGCTCCAGGGTAACCGCGATATCCGCCTCGCGTTGGGAAAGCGAAAACGAGCGCGGCACAGGCACGAGCTGGATCTTCAGCTCCGGATGGCGCTCGATGAGCGTGCCGAGCCGGGAGGCAAGGAAGAAGACGCCGAAACCATCAGGCGCGCCGATGCGCACGGTGCCTGCCACTTGCGTGTCCGTCCGACCAAGCCGCGCCTGCACCTCCAGCATTTCCGTTTCCATGCGCTCGGCAGATCCGAGAAAGGCCTCGCCCTCGGCGGTCAGTTCGCAGCCATTGGTGCGGCGGATGAAAAGTCGCGTCTTGAGCGCCGTTTCCAACGACGTCAGCCGCCGCGAGAGCGTGGCGTGGTTGAGCCCCAACCGCCGCGACGCCGCCAGGATCTGGCCGGTTCTGGCGACGGCCAGAAAGATGCGAACATCATCCCAGTTCATGCCATAGCATCCTCCGTTCCGCAGGTCCTCGCCTCATGTCTCGAAGCCCTGTGCGCCGCTGCTTAAGCTGAGCATGTCCATCCGTCGATCGAATTCGCCGGCAATATCCGAGAGCTTGATTGTTGCAAACCGGGAAAGCAACAAAGCCTCGGCCTCCCGCCGCGCGTCCTCAAGTGCTTCATTGACCGATATCTCGACGAGGCAACCCGCATGGTCCGACGCGCTGACCAGGCAGAAGAGTTCCGGTCGCTCGAGCGCGTCATAGACATCGAGGAGACTGATCTCGTCCAGGCTCTTGCTGAGCGTCCACCCGCCGCCATGCCCCTTCTCGGACTGCACATAACCCCGTTCACGCAAGCCTGCCATGGTGCGGCGCACGACCACGGGATTGGTGTTGAGCATCCTGGCGATCAACTCGGAGGTCGCGGGCTCCCTGCGCCGTCCAAGATGGATCAGCACATGCAGCATGCGGGACAGGCGGCTATCACCGCGCATCGGTCTCTCCTCGGTTCGTTTTCAAACACCGGTAGCCCATACCAGCTCTCGCAACAAGTCGAGTTACATCACTTGACAGGGCTCCGTCACGTAACTTAATAAGATACATAACTTTAAAAGTTACATGATGGAGTTTGCGATGAAATATGATGCAGTTCTTGTGGGTGGGAGTTTCGCGGGTCTCTCGGCCGCCATGCAGCTCACCCGGGCGCGCCGGCGCGTCTTGCTGGTCGATGCCGGCAAGCCGCGCAACCGCTATGCCGAAGCCTCGCATGGCTTTCTGGGACAGGACGGCGTCGCCCCTGCAGACATTCGTCAGCTCGGCCTCCAGCAACTCGCGCGCTATCCCAATTTCACGCTTCTGGAAGGGCAGGCGACCTCGGCCGAGCGATGCCTGGGGGGCTTCAGGCTTGCAATGGCTGATGGCGCAGTAATTGAGGCGTCCGTCCTTGTTCTGGCCCTTGGCGTGACCGACACCCTGCCATCCATTCCCGGACTTGCCGAACGCTGGGGCCGCACGGTCCTGCATTGCCCCTATTGCCACGGCTACGAGATCGGCGGCGGTCCGATCGGTATCCTCGCCTCCTCGCCGCTTGCAGCCCATCAGGGCAGCATGCTGCCGGATTGGGGCCGGACGACCATGTTCGTTGAACCCGGCATTAGCTTCGACGAGGAGCAGCACGCCATGCTGCTTGCCCGAGGCGTAGTGATGGAGACCGAGCGCGTGGCGGAGCTGATCGGTGAAGGCGAGCGGCTGGACGCTGTTCGTCTTGCCGATGGCAGAACAGTTGAGATCCGCGCCCTGTTCGCTCAGTCGAAGGTTTCGATCTCGTCGCCCTTGGCGTCGCAACTCGGCTTGGAGCTCGAAGAAGGGCCGCAGGGTCTGCACATCAAGGTCCAGATGGGCGTGACCAGCCAGCCGGGTGTCTTCGCTGCCGGCGATGCGGCCAGTCCGATGCACAACGCGACGCTGGCCAGTGCCTCCGGCGTCATGGCGGGGATCGCCGCTCATCGCGCCCTGATCGAGGCCTCGCTCTGGCCATGAAAGACTAGATTGCTTTAAAATGTGCACAACAGATGCGTAAATCATCGCGTTGATTTGTGCAAATCAAAGCGCATACTGCCTCCATCAAAATTCAGGAGGAAACCCATGTATCAGGTTGGTCATTTCATCGGCGGCAAGCATGTCGCCGGCACCTCGGGCCGCAAGCAGCCCATCTACAACCCGGCAACCGGTGAAGTGCAGGGCGAAGTGTCGCTCGCAAGCGCTGAAGAGCTGAATGCAGCGGTCGAGAATGCCAAGGCAGCCCAGGTCAAGTGGGCCGCGACCAATCCGCAGCGCCGCGCCCGCGTGTTCATGAAGTTCGTCCAGCTTCTGAACGACAACATGGACGCACTTGCTGAAATCCTGTCGCGCGAACACGGCAAGACGATCGAAGATGCCAAGGGCGATATTGTCCGTGGTCTCGAAGTCTGCGAATTCGTCATCGGTATTCCGCATCTGTCTAAGAGCGAGTTCACCGAAGGCGCTGGCCCGAACATCGACATGTACTCGATCCGCCAGGCTGTCGGCATCGGCGCCGGCATCACACCTTTCAACTTTCCGGCCATGATCCCAATGTGGATGTTTGCGCCTGCCATCGCCTGCGGCAACGCCTTCATCCTGAAGCCGTCGGAGCGCGATCCGTCCGTGCCGATCCGCCTTGCCGAACTGATGATCGAGGCAGGTCTCCCGGCTGGCATCCTCAACGTCGTCAACGGCGACAAGTCGGCGGTCGATGGCATCCTGACCCATCCGGATATCTCCGCCGTCTCCTTCGTCGGCTCGACCCCGATCGCTCGTTACGTCTATGGTACGGCTGCCATGAACGGCAAGCGCGCCCAGTGCTTCGGCGGCGCCAAGAACCACATGATCATCATGCCGGATGCCGATCTCGACCAGGCCGCCCAGGCGCTGATGGGCGCCGGCTACGGCTCGGCCGGCGAACGCTGCATGGCGATCTCGGTCGCAGTCCCCGTTGGCGAAGAAACCGCCAACCGCCTGATCGAAAAGCTGACCCCGATGGTCGAAAGCCTGCGCATCGGCCCTTACACCGATGACAAGGCCGATCTCGGTCCCGTCGTCACCAAGGAAGCCCAGGCGCGCATCAAGGGCCTGATCGACAGCGGCGTCGAAGCCGGCGCCAAGCTCGTGGTAGATGGCCGCGATTTCAAGCTTCAGGGCTATGAGAACGGCTATTTTGTCGGCGGCTGCCTCTTCGACCACGTCACGCCGGATATGGACATCTACAAGACCGAGATCTTCGGACCCGTCCTCTCGGTCGTCCGCGCCAAGACCTATGAGGAAGCCCTCGATCTGCCGATGAAGCATGAATACGGCAATGGCGTTGCGATCTACACCCGCGACGGCGACGCTGCCCGCGACTTCGCCAGCCGCATCAACATCGGCATGGTCGGTATCAACGTGCCGATCCCGGTTCCGCTCGCCTACCACTCCTTCGGTGGCTGGAAGTCCTCGTCCTTCGGCGATCTCAACCAGCACGGCACGGACTCGATCAAGTTCTGGACCCGCACCAAGACGGTCACCAGCCGCTGGCCGTCGGGTATCAAGGACGGCGCCGAATTCGTCATGCCGACGATGAAGTAAGCCAACCACCCGTTCGGTCACATATTCGCCACTCCGTCGCAAGACGGGGTGGCGTTCTCTTGTCAGTCCGTCTCCACTTGGTAGCTTCTCGTTCGGGAGGGCTGATCATGCCGAAAAAGAAGATCCACACCGGTGGCTGCCTTTGCGGGGCGATCCGCTTCGAGGCCGATGCGCCGGCCGCCAAACCGCATACCTGTTCCTGCAAGATGTGCCAGCGCCATACGGGCAGTCTGACGGCCAGCTGGGTCGAATTCCCGCGCGATGCCGTCCGCTGGATCGGGCCTTCAGGCGAGCCTTCCATCTGGCGCTCATCAGATATCTCGTCGCGCGCCTTTTGCAGCACTTGCGGCTCCTCGCTCGGCGCCATCGATGACCAGCCCACGGTCGCACTCCTGCTGGGGAGCTTCGATCGCACAAGCGCTGCCGATCTCAAGCCCGTCTATCATTCCTACAAGGGTGGCCGCCCGAAATGGTGGTGCGTCGAGATCGCCGAAACCTGAAGCCTGCAGGCGCCCGAAGTGTCCGAGCGCACTTGAGTGCGTGGATCTCTCATGATCAATGTTCAGGCGCGCGTCGCGGGGGATAGCGACGTGCCGGTTTTGATTTCATGAGGGACATTTTATGCAAGAGGCAGTTTTTGGCCGGGCCGACGCTTTGCGCCGCGGCGAGTTTCGCGGCAGCGCCGGTGAGTATTTCGGGATCTGGATCGTCAACATTCTCCTGACGATCATCACGGTTGGCATCTATTCGGCCTGGGCCAAAGTTCGGCGCAATCGCTATTTCTACGGCAACTCGTTCATTGACGGTCACTCCTTCGACTACCACGCCAAGGGGCTACAGATCTTCATCGGCCGTGCCATCGTTTTCGGCTACATCATCGCCTACAACATTCTCCTGACTTTCAGCCCGATCGCCGGCGGCATCCTGGCGTTGCTGATGTTCGTCCTGCTTCCCTGGATTGTCATGCGCAGCCTGCGCTTCAATGCGCGCGTCACGAGCTATCGCAACATTCGCTTCGATTTCGTCGGCAAGACCTGGGGCGCTTTCGTCGCGATCATCTTCGGCGGGCTCATCGCCTTCTTCTCGCTCGGTATCCTCGCGCCCTTCGCCAGCCGCTGGCTCTATCGCTACATCTTCAACAACCTTCGCTATGGCGACCGGGCCTTCGAGACGGATCCGAAGATCGGTGCGCTCTACCGCGTCTGGCTGCCGGCCTTCCTGCTGATGCTGGTCGGTGCTGCGATCGGCGGCGGGATCGCCATTTTCGGCTATTACAGCGCCGTCGAAGGAGCAAGTGAGGCCTTCAACGATCTCGAAATGCAGATCATCATGGCCATTTACGGTGCCCTGATCCCGCTCTTGGTGCTCTGGGGGATCGCTGCGATCTTCTACCGCATCGGAGTTCGCAACGTGGTGATGAATGCTGCCCGCTTCGACGGACGTCACCATCTGTTTTCCGACCTCGGTCGCCTGCGCTATTTCTGGATCGTGGTTTCAAACCTCGTGGTCACGGTCCTCACGCTCAGCTTGATGCGGCCCTGGGCGGCGGTCCGCGAGCATCGCTATGTGATCGAGCATTCCGGCATCGTGGTCGATGGCGAACTCGGTGATGTGGTATCCTCGATGCAGGCGTCCGGCTCCGCCGTGACGGCGGAGTATCTCGATCTCGAAGGGTTCGACTTTGGCTTCTGACGACAAGCGCATCGCCTCCGGTCGCTGGCATCCTCCCGGCTCGAGCCGGTCGGAGCCGGCGGTCCTGCTGGCCGAGAGCAAGACCCTCTTCGTCCGGCTCGACGCCGGAGGCGATCCTGTGTCGCTGGGAGACCTGGCGCGGACGGAAATATCCGCCCGCGTCGGTCGCATTCCCCGCAGGATCACTTTCGCAGACGGCTCGCTCTTCGAGGCCGATGACAACGATGCCGTTGATCTCTGGCTAAGCAAGCATGGCAAGAAGGGGGGCGTTCATGAACTGGAGCGGTTTCATCCGCGTCTGGTCGCCTTAGTCCTCGCTGTCGTGGTGCTTGCCGGCCTGATCTACCGCTATGCGGTCCCCGCTCTCGTCGAAGTCGCCGTTCTGGTCACCCCGCCGGCGGTCACCCAGTGGATGGCAAGCGGCACGCTTCTGTCGCTCGACCAGGCGGTATTCAGCGAAAGCCGACTGCCCGAAGCCCGAAAGGCGGAGATCCTCGAGGCCTTCAATCAGGTGGCCGCCCTCTCTTCCCGCGGCATTGCGGGCTACAACGTGAATTTCCGTCACGGCGGCCCGATCGGCCCGAACGCGTTTGCCCTTCCGGACGGAACGCTCGTCATCACCGACGAACTGATCGAACTGGCCGACGGCGACATGGACATGATCATCGGGGTTCTGGCCCACGAGATCGGCCATGTCGAGGAGGAGCACTCACTCCGCCAGCTCTATCGCGCCGCCGGCATGGCGGGGCTCATCATGCTGATTGCTGGCGATGTCGGTGCGGCCGGCGAGGACATCCTGACGAATGGCGCCGCCCTGATGTCACTTTCCCATTCGCGTGACGCGGAAAACGAAGCCGACCGCATTTCGGTGGAGCTCATGGCCAGAGCCGGACGCGATCCGCGCGCCATCGGCCGCTTCTTCGCGCGGCTGGAGGAAAAGCTCGGTCTCGATGGAGATTCCTCCTTCCTGTCCACCCATCCGGGCACCAGCGAGCGGCGCAAGGCGATCGACTATCACGCGAAAACCGTCGAGGCCGGCGGCTCCTGAGGCGGAGGCCAAGCGGCAGGCGGCTGATGATATATGCCGAAATGCAAGAAGGGGCGGTACGAGACCGCCCCTTCTGTATTGACCAGTCTGCCGAAGCTTACTGCGTTGCGCCGTCGTTCAGGCCGACCTTGTCGACCAGCTCGGAAGCGGTCTTGCGGTTTGCGGCGATATCGACGAGCGGCAGTGTGTCGGCCTTGATGGGACCAAAGCCGGCAACGATCTCGGAGACCTTTGCATTGGGGCCGACAGGATATTCGAAGACCTGCTCGGCATAGATGGTCTGCGCTTCATCCGAAGCCAGGAATTCCATCAGCTTGACGGCATTGTCCTTGTTCGGAGCGTTCTTGGCGAGTGCCATGCCGGAAATGTTGACATGCGTACCGCGGTCGGCAGCGTTCGGGAAGAGAACCTTGACGGAAGCCGCCCAGTCCTTTTCTTCCGGCTCCTTCTCGTTGGTCTTCATCAGACCGAGATAATAGGTGTTGGCGAGGCCGAGATCGCATTCGCCGGCATGGATTGCCTTGGCCTGGGCGCGGTCATTGCCGTCGGGCTTCTTGACCAGGTTCTGCTTCAGGCCAGCGAGCCACTTCTCGGTGTATTCGGCACCGTGATGGGCGACCATCGAGGCAAACAGGCCGATATTGTAGGAGTGCTGGCCGTCGCGCATGCAGATGCGGCCCTTCCACTTGGGATCGGCAAGCTCTTCATAGGTGATGGCATCTTCGGTGACGCGGTCCTTGGAAGCGTAGAGCACGCGGCCACGGGTCGTCAGGCCAAACCAATTGCCATCCGTATCGCGATACTGCGCCGGGATCTGGTTGTTGATGTCGTCGTCGTTGAGCGGCTGGGTCACGCCGCCATCCTTGGCTTCCGTCAGGCGGGCGATATCGACGGTCAGGATGACGTCGGCCGGCGAGTTTGCGCCTTCAGCCGTGATGCGCTCGACAAGGCCCTTGTCGAGGAACAGCACGTTGGTCTTGATGCCCGTTTCCTTGGTGAACGCGTCCATCAGCGGCTGGATCAGTTCCGGCTGACGATAGGAATAAATGTTGACTTCGCCTTCTGCCAGCGCCGAGCCGGCCGAAAGGGCCAGAACGGAAACTGCACCGAGTGCTATGGTACGGATGGATGTCATGGTAGGCCTCCCTCTTCGTGGATTGTTGAGGCGCATATTCATGAAATAAAATAAGCTGTCAATTGCAGTCTAGTTTATTCACCAACACGTGAGTCTAGAACTTGAGTATTTTGGAATTGTTCAAAACTGCAAAAGGCGCTATATAAGCCGCAAGAAAACAGAGGAATCGTGCATGCGTTTGACAAAACAGACAAATTACGCCGTGCGCATGCTGATGTATTGCGCTGCTAACAATGACCAGCTGAGCCGGATCCCCGAGATCGCCAAGGCCTATGGTGTATCGGAGCTCTTCCTGTTCAAGATCCTGCAGCCTCTCAACAAGGCTGGTCTGGTGGAGACGGTCCGTGGTCGTAACGGCGGCGTGCGCCTTGGCCGTCCGGCTGAAAAGATCACGCTTTTCGATGTGGTGAAGGTGACGGAAGACAGCTTCGCCATGGCGGAATGCTTTGAGGATGACGGTGACGTCGAATGCCCGCTGATCGACAGCTGTGGTCTGAATTCTGCCCTGCGCAAGGCGCTGAACGCGTTCTTCGACGTGCTTTCCGAATACACGATCGATGATCTGGTCAAGGCGCGTCCGCAGATCAACTTCCTGCTCGGCATCGACGATCTGCAGCCGCGCCGTGTCGCCGGCGTACCGGCTGCCGCACCTGCCGCCTGAAGACCGCCGAGTATGCACTTGATCAAACCCGCCGAAAGGCGGGTTTTTTGTTGCAGGGCAGGGCCTTTGCGCCCGCCTTGCTTCCTTTCGGCACTCTGCTACGTTTACGTTCACGGCAGTTTAAGTCTGCCTGATTGGTCTGTAGCGGACGGGCCGCGGGGTGCAGTCTCTGGGGGGAGCATGTACGATTATGTGATCATCGGCGGCGGATCGGCCGGCTCCGTCCTAGCGGCGCGGCTGAGCGAAGATCCATCGGTCACCGTCTGCCTGCTCGAAGCCGGCGGTCGGGGTGATAGCGTTTTCGCCCGTGTGCCGATGGCGGCGGCGGCTGTTGTGCCGGGCCATGTGAAGAGCGGCAATTGGCGTTTTTCGACGGTGCCGCAGACGGGCCTCAACGGTCGCCGCGGCTACCAGCCGCGTGGTCGCGGGCTCGGCGGCTCCAGCCTGATCAACGCCATGCTCTATGTCCGTGGCCATTCAAGCGATTACGACGAATGGGCCTCCCTCGGCAGTGACGGCTGGTCCTGGGCCGATGTTCTCCCCTGGTTCAAAAAGTCGGAAGACAACATTCGTGGCGCCGACGACCTGCATGGCCGCGGCGGTCCTCTCCAGGTCTGTGATCAGAACTGGACGCGCCCGATCAACCAGGCCTTTCTGAAGGCCTGCGAGCAGAAGGGGCATCAGCAAAACGACGATTTCAACGGGCCGCAGCAGGAGGGGGCCGGCGTCTATCAGGCCACCCAGTTCTGGAACGGCCCGAAGCGCGGCGAACGCTGCTCGGCGGCTGCCGCCTATCTCCACGACGTGATGATGCGGCGCAATCTCACCGTCATCACCGAAGCCCAAGTGTCGCGCATTCTTGTCGAACAGGGCAGGGCGGTCGGGGTCACCTATCGCTTCGGCAAGGACGAGCGGACCATCCGTGCGGGACGCGAGGTGCTCTTGTCGGCAGGGGCGCTGCAGTCGCCACAGATCCTGATGCTGTCCGGGATCGGGCCGGCCGATCATCTGACCTCTCTCGGCATTCCCGTGGTTCTCGATCGGCCGCAGGTTGGCGCCAATCTGCAGGATCACCTCGACTACACCATGATCTTCCGCTCACCGGATACCGACATGTTCGGCATGGGAGTCATGGCAACGCGCGATTTGATGCGGGCGGCCAATGAATGGCGCACGGAGCGCATGGGCCATCTGCGATCGACCTGCGCGGAATCAGGCGCTTTTTTGAAGACCGATCCGTCGCTCGATCGGCCGGACATCCAGCTGCATTTCCTCGTTGCGATGGTCGACGACCACGTGCGCAAAATGCACTGGGGCCATGGCTATTCCTGCCATGTCTGCGTGCTGCGCCCGCATTCTCGCGGGACCGTTCGGCTTGCAAGTGCCGATCCGTCCGCTCCACCGCTCATCGATCCCGCTTTTCTCTCCGATCCACGCGACCTGGAAACCTTGCGCAAGGGCGCCCGCATGATGGCCGAGATCATGGCAGCCCCCGCATTCAACCGCTATCGCGGACCTGAACTCTATCCGGCCGGAACGTCGGATGCGGACCTGGATGCGGCCATCCGTGCCCGGGCCGATACGATCTACCACCCCGTCGGCACCTGCCGCATGGGCTCGGATGCCGATGCGGTTGTCGATCCGGCACTCAGGCTGAACGGAATCCAAGGGTTGCGCGTCGTCGATGCCTCGGTCATGCCGCGCCTGATCGGCGGCAACACCAATGCTCCCGTCATCATGATGGCGGAGAAGATCGCCGCATCCATCCGGTCCGAACTCCGTGCCACCAGAGAGCGCCGCTCAGGCAATGAGGCGGCCAGCAAGAGCGGATTGCATTTCGCCTGAACCTTCCTATTGTCGCGGCCCTTGGATGAGGGTTGAGGAAGAGGAAGAGCATGCCGCAGGACAACAAGCCGACCGCCCCGCAGGCGGTGATCGTCATGGGAGTCAGCGGCTGCGGAAAGTCCTCGGTCGGCGAGGCGCTCGCGGCCCGTCTCGGGCTTCCCTTCATCGAGGGGGATGTCCTGCACCCCGAAAGCAACGTCGCGAAGATGGCCGCCGGTACGCCGCTCACCGACGAGGACCGCTGGCCCTGGTTGACCGTGATCGGTGAGCGCATGGCGGACGCTTTGGCGCGCGGGGAGGGGATCATCGTGTCCTGCTCGGCGCTGAAGAAGATCTACCGCGAGCACCTGCGCGCCGCGACCGGTGGCCGTCTCGCCTTCGTCTATCTCGATGGTTCGCGAGAGCTGCTCGGCCGCCGTATGGGCGCCCGCACAGGCCATTTCATGCCACTCGGGCTGCTCGACAGCCAGCTCGCCACGCTGGAAGTGCCGACCGGTGAGCCCGGTGTGGTCACTGTCTCCATCGATCAACCGGTCGAGGGCATCGTCACCGACGCGCTCGAAGGTCTGAGAGCTGAAGCCTGAGCCTCAGCCCTCGTAACCCAATAGCGGACCGTATAGCTCCGGCCGGCGATCGCGGAACAGACCCCAGCTGGCGCGCTGCTTCGCGATGCCATCAAGGTCGAAGGTCGCGGTCAACACCGTTTCCGTCTCCCGGTCGGCAGTTGCCACCATTGAACCGGTCTGGTCGCAGATGAAGGACGAGCCGTAGAAGGTAAGCGAGGTGCCCTTGCGACCATCTTCCTTGCCAATGCGGTTGGACGCGATGACCGGCATGAGATTGGCCGCTGCATGCCCCTGCATCACCCGCTGCCAATGGCCGGAGCTGTCGAGGCTCGCATCCTGCGGCTCCGAGCCGATCGCGGTCGGGTAGAACAGCAGTTCGGCGCCCTGCAGCGCCATGGCACGGGCTGCTTCCGGGAACCACTGGTCCCAGCAGATGCCGACGCCGATCGCCGCGTGCCGCGTCTCCCAGACTTCGAAACCAGTATCGCCGGGCGAGAAGTAGAACTTCTCGGTATATCCAGGACCATCAGGAATATGGCTCTTGCGATAGATGCCGAGTACGTCGCCGGTGGCATCGACGATGGCCATGCTGTTGAAGAAGGTCTGCCCGGCTTTTTCGAAGAAGCTGACGGGAATGACCACGTTCAGCTCTTCTGCCAGTGCTGAGAAGTGCTCGATCAGCGGATTGTCATGGGCGGGTTTTGCGAGATCGAAGAACTCCGCGATCTGGTCCTGGCAGAAGTAAGGAGCTTCGAACAGTTCCTGGATCAGGACGATCTGCGCGCCCTTGGATGCTGCCTCGCGCACGAGTTTTTCGGCCCGGGCGATGTTGGCGGGCAGATCCCACGTGCAGGCCATCTGGGTCGCGGCGACGGTAACGGTGCGGGTCATCTGATCTCTCCTCAAACGCCGAGCCGGTCGCGCATGCCGTAATACCAGGCACCGAGCGCCGTGAATGGCACCCGGAACATGCGCCCACCCGGGAAGGGATAGGCCTGCAGCGATGACCAGACGTCGAAGCGGCTCATCTGGCCATGCACGGCCTCGCCGAGGATCTTGCCGAGCAGATGCGTCGTCGTCACGCCATGGCCGCTGTCGCCATGCGAGAAGTAGACGGTGTCGGAGAGCTTGCCCATATGCGGAATGCGCGTCAGCGTCAGCGCAAAATTGCCACTCCAGGCATAGTCGATCTTCACATCCTTCAGTTGCGGGAAGGTTTTCAGCATGTTCGGTCGGATGACGCCCGTCAGGTTCTTCGGGTCCTGGCCGCCATAGCCGATGCCGCCGCCATAAAGGAGGCGGTTGTCGGCGGTGCGGCGGTAGTAGTCGAGCACGTAGTTTGCATCCTCGACGCAGTAGTTGGACGGCAGCAATTCCTCGATCAGCTTGGCGTCGAGCGGCTCGGTTGCCATCACCTGGCTGGAAACCGGCATCATCTTCTCGGTCACCTTCGGCGCGATGCCGGCCATATAGGCATTGCCGCAGACGAGGATATGCTTGGCCCTGACGATGCCGCCCTCGGTGCAGACGAAGGGTTGCGGACCGGTGTCGAGATGCACGACCTTCGAGTTTTCGAAGATCTTGGCGCCGAGGCTTTCGGCCGCTGCCGCCTCGCCGAGCACCAGATCGAGCGGATGGATATGGCCGCCGTGGCGATCGATCATGCCGCCGACATAGCGGTCGGTCTTGGCATACTTGGCGACCTCGGCCTTGGAGACCATCTCCAGCCCGTCATGCCCATGCTTCATCCAGTGGGCCCGGACGTCCGCCATCTCCTTCACCTGCTTGTCGGTGAAGGCTGCGAAGAACCCGCCGTCGACGAGATCGCATTCGATCCCGTATTTCGCCACGCGCTCGCGGATGATCCGACCACCCTCGAGCGACATCTCGCCGAGCCGATCCGCCTTTTCCTGCCCGTAGCGTTTTGCAATCGTTTCAAGATCACGGCTATAGCCGTTGACGATCTGACCGCCATTGCGACCCGAGGCGCCGAAGCCGATCCGATCGCCTTCGAGAACGATCACGGCATAGCCCTTTTCCGAAAGCTCAAGGGCTGCCGAAATGCCGGTGAAGCCGGCGCCGATGATGCAGATATCCGCCGTGTGCTGGCCATCCAGCGTTGGGCGCAGGCGCTTGTCGCGGGCAGAGGCAGCATAATAGGTGGCCGCATGGCCGGGATTGGGTCCGATCGACTTCGTCATGGCTTCACCTCACACGGTCCGGATATAGGCGTCGTATTCGACGTCGGTCACACGCAGCGAAAACTCCGAGAGTTCCTGCTGCTTGCAGGCGGTATAAAGGCCGCGATATTTCGGCCCGAGCGCTGCATAGGCGAAGCTCGACTTGGCAAAGCGCTGCAGCGCATAGTCCCAGTTCGTCGGCAATGGCTCATGGTTGACGGCATGGTCGTCGCCGGAGATTGCGCCACCCGGCGAAAGCTTTTCTTTCATGCCGGCCAGCGCCGCCGACAGGATCATCGCGAGAACCAGATAGGGATTGGTGTCGGAACCGGCGACGCGATGCTCGATGCGGGTCGCCGGCTTCGACGCGGTGATGACGCGAACGGCCGCTGACCGGTTGTCGAAGCCCCAGGATGCATAGGTCGGCGCATGTTCAGAGGGGCGAAGGCGGCGATAGGAGTTCTGATGGGGGGCAAAGATCGCCATGCTCTCGCCCATGCTTTCCAGGAGACCGCCAACCGAATGGAAGAGGGCGTCCGAGGGTCCATCCTCGCCGACATAGATGTTCTCGCCCTTTTCATTGAGGATCGAGAAATGCACATGCATGCCGCTGCCGGCCTGGGTGCCATAGGGCTTCGCCATGAAGGTGGCGTCGAGGTCGCTGGCACGCGCCACGCCCTTGACGATGCGTTTCAGCAGCACCGCGTAGTCGGCAGCCGCGAGCGCATCCGGCACGTGATTGAGATTGATCTCGTACTGGCCGGGCCCGTTTTCCCGCAGCGTCGTGTCTGCCGGCACCTTCTGTGCACGGGCGGCTGTCGAAATGCCGTGGAAGACTTCCTCGAAGTCCTGCAGTTCGGAGATAGATAGAACCTGCGTCTGGCCGGTATGCCAGCGACCGTCGCGGGTGTTCGGCGGACGCACCGGGTCGAGCGCCGAGCGCACGGGATCGATCAGGTAGAATTCGAGTTCGGTGGCAACAACAGGCGTCAGCTTTGCGGCCTTGAAGCGTTTGAGCACATTGGCGAGCACCTGACGCGGATCGGCATAGAAGCTTTCGCCTTCCTGGGTGTGCATCTGCAAGAGCACCTGCGCCGTCGGGCGCGACAACCAGGTCACGCGCGACAGCGTGCCCGGAACCGGAAAGCAGATGCCATCCGGATCGCCGGTTCCCTCGGCAAGGCCAGCCGCATTGACGTCACGCCCCCAGACATCGAGCGCATAGACCGAGCGCGGCATCGCCATGCCCTTGGTCAAGACGTCGATGGCGCGCTCGCGGGGGATCCACTTGCCGCGCGGCACGCCGTTCACGTCGATGACGAAGGCTTCGAGTACTTCAATATCGGGATTTGCCGCGAAGAATTCGCGGGCCTCTTCGGCCATGTCCATGGATCACCGTGTGGCTGATGTCGTTCGGGTTCGATGCACGCGATAAAGCGCGGGCGGATGCTGGTCCGCTAACGATAGACGCTTTTCGCGTTATGGATCAAACACCGGCGCATGCCACTGTCCGTCTTTTCCTGATCCCCTCGACCGGCGGCGTTCTTGCGACGCTTGCTGCGTTCCGGCCTGTTTCCACCGGGAAACAATTTGATCAAATTATTGGATCTGACTACCACCTCGGCGCCAAAAAGGCTAGCCCCCTGAGAAGGGGGCTAGAAAAGCTCAGGTTTTCAGGGGCGAAAACGCTCAGGGCTCCAGGCCTTTGCGTCGAGGAATGGCCTCTCCCCATCCATCATTTCCGCAATCAGCCGGCCCGTGACCGGACCGAGCGTCAGGCCGTGATGCGCATGGCCGAAGGCGAACCACATGCCATCGTGGCGTGGCGCCTTGCCGATAACAGGCATCATGTCCGGCGTGCAGGGGCGCGCACCCATCCAGGGTTCGGCATCGAGCCGTTCGGCGAGAGGGAAGATCTCGCGTGCGACCTTTTCCGCTCGCGCCAGCTGGACGGGAGACTTGGGCGCATCGCGGTTGGCAAATTCCGCACCTGTCGTCAGGCGGATGCCCTTTTCCATTGGTGCCAGGAAATAGCCGCGCTCGGCATCCATGGTCCAGTTGTTGAGGACGGCATTGCCCTCAGGCGCATAATGCATGTGATAGCCGCGCTTGACGCCGAGCAGGAAGCGATAGCCGAACTTGCGGGTCACTTCCTCGGACCACGGCCCGAGTGCCAGCACCACATCGTCGCCCTCGACCATCCCGTCATCGGTCTTCACTTTCCAGCCGCGGCCGGAGGCACCGGTCTCAAGCGTCGTTGCATCGCCTTTGAGGAAACGACCGCCAAGCGACTGGAAGTAGCTGAGATAGGCTTGTGTCAGCCCATGCGGATTGGTGACCGACCACGGATCGTTCCACTTCAGACCGCCGACGAAGTCACCGCGAATGTGCGGCTCTTCCTTGGCGAGGTCCTCGCGGCTGAGCGCTCGGTAGCTGACGCCGTATTCGCGGGCGAGGCGAGCCGCCTCGGCCAATTCCGTGTCTTGTTTGCCGGTGGTGCGGAAGATCTCCATCCAGCCGTCCTTGCGGATCAGATGGTCGGCTTTGGCCGCCTGGATCAGGTCCTGATGCTCGGTGATCGAGTTCTCGATCAGCGGCGCATAGGCGCGCGCAATCGCCTGATGGCGGCTCTTGTTCGAATGCCACCAGTAGCGGGACAGGAACGGCACGAGTTTCAGCATCGCGCTTGCATGATAATGCGCGTCGATCCGGTTGTTGAAACCGTAGCGGATCAGCATCCCGAGTTCCTGCGGGAAGCCGTAGGGCACGACGCCCTCGCGCTGGATCAGGCCCGCATTGCCGAATGAGGTTTCCTCGCCAGCACCGCGGCGGTCCACCAGCACCACCGAACGACCGCGACGGGCGAGATGGATGGCTGTGGAAACGCCGATAATGCCGGCGCCGAGCACGAGGGTGACCTTGGACATGGGAGTTGAATTCCTGCAGGTGGGATTACGAGGCCAAGGATGCATTTCGCCCTGTTGCGGCGCAAACGAAAAATCGCCGCATTTGCCGCAATCCTCAAAATCCTTGTCGATCCCGAATCATGCCATATCTCCAGTCGAAGCGACGGCAGCCAGCGAAGGGGACTTGATGCGCCTGCTCATTCTTGGCTGCGCCTGGCTGATGGTCGGGATAGGTGTCATCGGCATCTTCCTGCCGGTTTTGCCGACGACGCCTTTCATGATCCTCGCAGCCGCCCTCTTCGCGCGCTCCTCACCCCGCTTCGAGCAATGGCTGCTAGACCACCCCCGCTATGGCCAGCCCCTGATCGACTGGCGTCGTGAAGGCGCCATTTCGCAAAGGGCCAAGATTGCCTCGGTGTCGTTGATGAGCCTGAGCTACGGTATCGTTCTCTTCTTCGGGCCGCCGCAGATTTGGTTGAAGTTGCTGATCGCCGTCATCCTCGTCGCCTGTGCAGCCTTCGTGCTCACCCGGCCCGTGCCAGGGCGCTGACAGAGGCATGGTCCCCGCCGGAAAGCAGCGAATGGGCCGCCGACAGGGCCTGGATCTGACGGGCCGACTGCGGCCGGCCAAAGAGATAGCCTTGCCCTTCTTCGCAACCCATCGCCGCGAGCATTTCCGACTGCAGCGCATTTTCCACGCCTTCGCCGACCACCTTGAGGCCAAGGCCGTGGGCGAGCGTCATGACCGCCTGAATGATGCTCTGGGCGGCAGGATCGGTGGCCATGTCGCGCACGAAGGACTGATCGATCTTCAGCTTGTCGAGCGGCAGGCTGGAGATGTAGCTGAGCGATGAGTAGCCGGTTCCAAAGTCGTCGAGCGCGATGGTGACGCCGAGATCACGCAACGCATCCAGTTTGCTGAGAAGCTCCTCGGAACGCTCGACGAAGATGGATTCGGTGATCTCGACATGCAGCCGATGCGGCTGAAGACCGCTGGCTTCGAGCGCCGAACGGATATCGGAAAGCAGATCGCCGCGCAGAAACTGGACCGGAGAAATGTTGACGGCAACGCTGACATGCGAGGGCCAGCTTGTGGCGGCCTTGCAGGCCTCCCGGAACATGAACTGGCCGAGATCGCAGATGAAGCCGTTGGCTTCCGAGATGCTGATGAATTCCGCCGGGGAGATCATGCCGAGCGTCGGATGCTGCCACCGCAGAAGCGCCTCGGCGCCCACGAGCCGCCCGGAGGTGAGGGCGACCTGGGGCTGAAAGAGCAGGAAAAACTGCCCCTGATCGAGCCCGCTGCGCAGCTCTGCTTCCAGCAGCCTTGAGCGAGCCCTGCGCAGCGTCGAGGCAGGATCATAGGCCCGCCAGCCACTTCCGCCGACCCGTTTGGCATCGATGAGCGCAAGTTCCGCCGCTTCGATCCATTTCCCCGGGCTGCCGAGGTTTTCAGAGCCACTGCAGGCGCCAACGCGGGCGTTGAGTTCGATCTTGATCCCGTCGATACCGAAGGGAGTGTCGAAGAGTGCGAGCAATTGCGCGGCACTTTCAGCGAGTGCATCCTCGCTCTCGATGCCCGGGGCCGCGAAGCAGAGAACGTCGCCTGCGAGCCGGGCAGTCAGGCCGTCTACCCCCGCATGGCGACGAAGTCGGGCCGCGACGGCCTGAAGGACACTGTCGCCTTTCTCCCGCCCGAGCATTTCATTCAGATGACCGAAGCGATGCAGATCGATTGCGAAGACTGAGAAGCCGCGCCCGGTGGCCGCCATCGCGTCGATCAGGCCGCGTCGGGTCAAAAGCCCGGTGAGGTCGTCAACCCGTGCCATCTCCTCAAGCTTGGTCTCGTAGAGGCGGCGAGCCGTCACGTCGCGCAGGCTGATGCAGGTCACATGCAAACTGACCGATGACAGCCCTTGGCCTCCGCGGCTTTCGAAGGGAGAGATCGTGATGACGGCTTCGAGATGCCGTCGGCCCCTTCGGCCCGGAATATCGAGTGCAACGGTCTGGCTGTGAACCTGCTGCGGCTCTGTCATGTGGATTGCTTCGAGCGCGAGGAGTGCCTCTGTGAGGTCAGGGGGCGCGAACACACTCAGATTGCTGCCGCGCGCGACCGCTTCGTCGAGTTCGAGAACGCCGCTCATGGTCCGGCTCGCATCGAGCAGGTTGCGCTTCTGATCAAGCACGATGACAGGGTCGATGCTGTCATTGATGACGCGCTTCAGAACACGGCGAATGTCGCGGTTTTCCGTTGCGGCGAGCTCTGCCAGCCATCCGCTGAGCCCCACCTTTTCGGCCATCAGCATGAAAAAGCCGAAGGCAAACATTAACCACAGGCTGGCGGTGTGGAAGACCAGCGCCTCGTGCTTGTAGATGAGGAAGGAGACAGACTCTGCAATCGTCAGCAAGGCCGCCGACGCAGCGAGCGGCACGATCAGCGACTGCCGATGGAATGCCAGCGTGTAGGCAATGATCAGGGCCGCGAGCAGCAGGCCGATCGGCTCGGTGCGGAGCGGCCGGAGAATTCGGTCCTGGACCAGTGTCTCCGTCGCCAGCACATGCAGCATTGGCCCGCTGAGAATTCCATAGACGGGGACTGCAAAAAGGTCCTTCAGTTCCGTGGCATAGGCGCCGACGACCACCGACTTCCCATCAATGGCATCGCGTCCGACGGCGCCGGAGAGGATATCGGCGACCGAATAGGTTGGTACGCTTTCGGGTCGAATGGAGAAATCGATCTCGAGCCGGTCGGTCCGGGCATCACTGTAGCCGGCGAGAACTGCGGGGGCCGATTGCGTCGGAATACCGTCGATCATCTCGGTCACCGGGAAGGACCGCATCAGGCCATCGTCATCCAATGCCACATCAACCAGAGCCGGCCAGGAACGGTCCGCAAAGATTGGCAGCGGCGCAGTCACGGTCAGCGGATCTGATGACCGCGCACCGAACTGCTGCCGGAAAATCGGCAGGATGACACCGCCACCGGCCTCTTCAAGAGCTTTTGCAAGCCGCGCATCGTTTTCTGCCTGAGAAGGGGTGCTGAAGTCGATATCGAGAAAGATGTCGCGCGCACCGGCCGCCACCAGCCCGTCGATCAGCTCGGCATGCACCGCCCGCGGCCAGGGCCAAGTGCCGACCTCGATTAGGCTTTTCTTGTCGATCGCGACGAAAACGAAGTCGCCGCTGGCAGCCCGGGGAGCCGCAGCGGCACGAAAAGCGCTCAGATCGTTGTCGAGACGTTGCACGAGCGAGAAGGACGGCAAAACCAACGGAAGCGCCATGATCACGGCGATCATGGCGACCCGAAGCGAAACCAGCTGTACCAGGAAACCGGCTGCAGGACTCATGTTATCCGTCATGCGCGTGTCCTAGCGGTGGCGTGCTGATAGCGATCATCATCAGCGGCCACTTATTCCGTTGCCGTTTCCGCCACCGTTGCCGTTTCCGCCACCGTTGCCGTTTCCGCCACCGTTGCCGTTTCCGCCACCGTTGCCGTTTCCGCCACCGTTGCCGTTTCCGCCACCGTTGCCGTTTCCGCCACCGTTGCCGTTTCCGCCAC